>Ga0207711_10001450_pt1 | contig 22168 bp, 17 predicted proteins | sample KBSS34metaG_FD_184401 | JGI IMG/M metagenome (GOLD analysis project Ga0207711, IMG submission 184401) | Switchgrass rhizosphere microbial communities from Kellogg Biological Station, Michigan, USA - KBS S3-4 metaG (SPAdes) (version 2) | ecosystem: Host-associated > Plants > Roots > Rhizosphere...
GCCGGATGGTGAGCTTCGGCCGCCAACCGCGCGACCGCACGCGCGCCGTGTCGAGGAAGATGAACGGACTGTCGCCGACCCAGCCGCGCTCGCCGCCGGTGTAGAGGAGCTTCGGCGAAATCCCGAGGTGCGCGGTAATCCAGCCGATCGAGTCGTTCACCTGGCAGTACTCGTCGGTGCCGAGGTTGAAGATGCGCGTCTTGCCGGGCTCGCCGCGCCGCATCACCGCCAGGATCGCGTCGATGCAGTCCTGCACGTATAGATAGGACTTGCGCTGCAGGCCGTTGCCGAGGACCCGCAGCTCGCGCGGATTGGCACGCAGGCTCTTGTAGAAATCGAAGACGTGCCCGTGCGAGTAGCGCTCGCCCAGGATCGACACGAAGCGGAAGATGAACCCCTCGAAGCCGTACCCCTCGCAGTAGGCCTGGATCAACCCTTCCCCCGCCAGCTTCGACGCGCCGTAGAGTGAGGTCTGGACCGGGAACGGGGCCGTTTCCGGAGTGGGAAACACATCCGGCTCGCCGTAAATCGACCCGGTGGACGAGAACGCGATCCGCTTGATCCCGTTCGCGCGCATCGCCTCGAGCACGTTGTAGGTGGCGATGGTGTTCTGTTCGAGGTCTTTCCGGGGATGCTGGGTGCCGAACCGGACGTCGGCATTGGCGGCCAGGTGGTAGACGGTGTCGGCGCCGGTCATCGCCCGCGCGAGATCGTCCGCCTCGAGGGTGTCCCCTTCGACCAACTGGAACTCCGGGTGCCGCAGCGCAGGTTCGAGGAATCGGCGCTGGCCGGTGGAGAGATTGTCGAAGCCGACCACGGTATGGCCGAGTTCGAGGAGTCGATCGACGAGGTTGCTCCCGATGAATCCCGCCGCGCCGGTGACGAAAGGCCGCATGGATGGATCCGCGAATTATAGTTCATGGCTTTCGTGTGCGGACCAGCGTGACCACGGCTGATACACCACAGCTCGGCACCTCGGCATCAAGGTAGACGGAAACACGCAGGCGTCGCCGAACACAACTCGACAGTATTTGCGAACTGTGCGATTGGCGTCGAGTTGCACGGTCGCGCCATGTAAGAAGTACAAACGGCTCAGTTGTCCACGGCACACGGTCCAGTCAGGAAATCGTGCGCTGGGCCATTTCCCCAGCAATTCAGCGGTTTGCGCATTTGGCCGGTACCTTGCCCTTGAGGCCCGCGACAACTCACCCATAAACACGGCCGCGCAGGCGGAAACGGTTCAGCCGCGACTGACTGCGTGTGTGCCAAGCGGGAGCAACTCAACAGTGCTCAAAGCAATTCTTCGTACGGCGGCGATCCTTGGTGTGGTTCTGGCGGGTACGGCAGCCGCCGTTACCGCCGACGATCTCGTGGTCTGGAGGCCGTCGACTGGCACGTGGTACGCGACAACCTCTTCGGGCACATCGGCACCGGCGATTCAGTGGGGCAGCCAATCGGCGGGAGACCGGCCGCTCATGGCCGACGTCGACGGCGACGGCGTTCGCGATCTCATCGTATGGCGTGGGACGACCGGCTCCTGGTTCGTGTTGACGTCGTCGACGGGATACAGCACCTCGCGCGCCCTCACGAGAACGTTCGGGGCTGCCGGCGACGTGCCGTTGCTCGGTGACGTTGACGGCGACGGCAAGGCGGACCTGTTGGTGTGGCGGCCGTCGAGCGGCACGTTCTACTGGCTCACGTCCTCGAGTGGCTATGCCCGGGGCGGATCGGTGCAGTGGGGCTCCGGGACTCTCGGCGACGTGCCATTGACCGGGGACTTCGATGGCGACGGCCGCTCCGATCTCGCGGTCTGGCGGCCGAGCAACGGCACGTGGTACTGGCTGACGTCGACGAGCGGGTACGCCGCGAGCCTGGGGAAGGCTCGCCAGTGGGGAGTCGGCGGTCTCGATATCCCGAAGACGGGAGATGTCGACGGAGACGGACGCGACGATCTGATGGTGTGGCGGGGATCCACAGGTATGTGGTACTGGCTGACCGCCGCGACCGGCTATTCGCCCAGCGCGGCCGGCAGCGTCGCGTTTGGTTCGCAGACCCTCGGCGACGTGCCGCTCGTCGCCGATCTCGATGGCGACCGTCGCGCCGATCTGACGGTGTGGCGACCCGTCACCGGGATGTGGTACTGGCTCCGGGTCGCGGGCCTGACCTCCGCCGCCAGGCAGTGGGGCAGCGCCGCAGACGTGCCGGTGGTCTTCACGCGCTTCCGCAACAATGGCGCGTTTCCGCCGGCGTCGGCGCCGACCGCGCCGACGTCGACACCTACGCCTGCTCCTCCGCCCCCTCCGCCGACCTCGTCACCGACGGGCGGCGTGCAGCTGCGGGTCCTGCAGTGGAACACGCATCACGGCGGCTATGGCACCGACGGCGTCTACAGCACCGATCGGATCGCGTCGTGGGCCGCGGCGATGCAGCCGGACGTGATCCTGTTCAACGAGATCGAGCGCAATACCGGCTGGGGACACGAGGATCAGCCGGAGGTCTACCGCCGCCTGATGCAACAGAAGACCGGCCGCACGTGGTATGCGCTGTTCGCGCAGGAGTTCGGCAACTGGGACGCGACCGGGAAAGGCAACCTGATCCTGTCCACGTATCCGATTCAGGCCTCGGATCGCTATGAGCTCGTGCACAACGCCGATCGAAGCATCGGGATGGCGACGATCGCCGTCAACGGCCGGCCGATCACGCTGATCTCGACGCACCTCGATCCGTACGATGCGACGCTGCGGCTTACGCAGGCGTCCGAGGTGACCACCTGGTCGGCGGCGCAGCCCGAAAACCGGATCATCACCGGCGACATGAACGCGTGGCCCGACCAGACGTCGATCGCGCACTTCAACCAGACCTACAACGACTCGTGGACGGTCGCGTCGTCGCTGGGAACCGCGATCGCGTTCTCGGGGAATACGGGCCAGACGAAGAACGGGCGCATCGACTACATCTTCTATTCGAAGAACTCGCCCAACCTGGTGGTCAAGTCTTCGCAGGTCTACGACACGCGGGACTCGAGCGGCGTGATGCCCTCGGACCACCGCCCCGTCCTGACGACGTTCGTCGTCAGATAGCGCGGGTCGTTCGAAGACGCGGGCCCGGCGGCGGGCGCGGGAAGACCGGCCGACGTCACTTCACGAGAGGGACGTCGGTCGGGATGCCCCACTGTATCGCCAGGCCCGAGCCGAAGCCGGTGCTCGAGAGCAGCCAGTACCACGTGCCGGTCGACGAGCGCCAGACTGTGATGTCGGCCTTGCCGTCACCGTCGCGGTCCGCCAGCGACGGTACGTCACCCGTCGACTGCGATCCCCAGGACCGCTCCAGCGCGGCCGACGGGTTGTAGCCGGAGGCGGAGGTCAGGCAGTACCACCGCCCAGTCGGTCCCCGCCAGACGACGAGATCGCCCTTGCCGTCGCCGTCGACGTCGCCCACGAGCGGCATGTCGCCGGCGCTCTTGACTCCCCACTGTTTCGTCACCATCGATGTGTAGCCGCTCGTCGAGGTGAGCCAGTAGAAGGTGCCGGCGCTGCCGCGCCAGACGATCGGATCCGCCCGGCCGTCGCCGTCCATGTCGGCGAGCAGCGGCACGTCTCCCACCGCCCCGAACGGCAGCGACGTGAGCGCACTGTAGCCGCTTGCCGAAGTGAGCCAGTACCACACGCCGGTCGAGGCGCGCCACACGACCAGATCGGCGCGGCCATCGCCATCCATCTCGGCGAGCATCGGCACGTCCCCCACGGTCTGGCTGCCAAGCTGCGTTGTCCCGATCAAGGTATTCCCGCTCGATGACCTGGCCCAATAGAACGTTCCCGTACTGCCTCGCCAGACGACCATGTCGGCCCTGCCGTCCCCGTCCATGTCGGCAAGCAGCGGCGTGTCGCCGAGACCGCCAAACACCACCTGCCCGGCGCGCGACGCGTTGTAGCCGAGCGACGAGCGGAGCCAGTACCACATGCCGGTGCTCGGCCGCCAGACGGTGAGCTCTGCCCGGAGGTCGCCGTCGATGTCGGGCCCGGGCAGCAAAGGAACGCCGGCGGTCGTAAAGCGCATGACCGCGCCGGCGGCCGCCTGCAGCGCCATGGTCTTGGCGACCACGCGCCAGTAGTAGGTCGTGCCGGAACGAAGCGTTGTCGGCGGGCGGTAGGACAACGCGGCCCCGGTCGACGGACCGAGCTCGACGTTGCTCGCGATCAGGGGCGGATCGGGTGTGGTGCCGAGATAGATGTCGTAGAGGTGCGCGAAGGGACCGGCGCTGAACTGCAACACGGCGTCGCGGGCGATGCCGGCGGCGCCGTTCGCGGGGAAGGTGTAGGACGGCGCGTCGGGCGGCAGCGGCACGAACGGCTCCGTCTCCAGGTTGCCGGTCGCGTTGGTCCACTTGCGATCGAACTGGCTGGTGAAGAACTGCAGGGCGAACGGGCGGGTCGTGAACAGGTTGTGTTCCTGCTGCCCCTCCGCCGAGGGCGACGTCCAGTTCGACGATCCGAAGATCGTCATCCCCTGTCCGCGCAGGATCACCGCCTTCTCGTGATTGAGTCCCGCGTGCGCGCGTACGCGGACGGGGATGCCCGCCGCGTACAGGCGATCGAGGTTCCAGGAATGCCACATCCGCGAGGCATTGCGGTACTCGTCCATCTCGGTGATCAGCCGCACCCGCACCCCCCGCTGCACCGCCGCGATCATCGCGTCGGTGTGGGCCCGGTCGGTGATGCGGAACATGATCACGTCGATCGCCGACGGCTCGGCGGCATACGCGGCGAGCGCGCGCGTGCGGTAGTTCTCGCCCGGCGGAAAGTTCAGCTCCGGCGCGATCGCAAACTGCGCGTACTTGCGAGTACGCGTCTTGACGTTGGCGTAGTCGGTGAAGAGCGACGGATCGATCCACGAGTCGTCGAACTTCCGCATGAAGCTGTGCACGAGCGCCGCGTCGTTGCTGAAGTAGATCCCTTCGTCGGTGTAGTTGATGTAGGGAGTGATCGGCGTCAGCGCCCCGGGGCTGTAATTGGCGCCGCTGAACTCGACCTGCCCGAGACTGGCGAAGAGCATCATCTTCCAGTGCAGGATCGGGCCGCCGGTCTTGTTGCGGATGGGGATGCCGGCAGCGGCGAGCTGCGCGATGATGTCGCCATTGAGCGGATGCCCGGCGCTCCCGCGCGTGTCGACGAGGACGCGGACGGCAACGCCCTGCTGTGCTTTGCGGATGAGCTCGGCGGAGTAGCGCGCGTCCTCCATGAACCAGAACGCGACGTCGATCCCGGTGGTCTCCGCGCGAATCAAATTGAGAAGCGTCTCGCGGCAATCCTGGAAGGACGGGTCACACAGGACGTCGCCGCGCGCCCGCGCCGGAACCACGACGACAAGGATTGCCGCCAGAATCAGCCGTGTCGCCGCACGCATGGATGGGTCTCCATCGCAGTGCGCGATTGCAGAGCCATACTCGTGCCACGGGGCCTGACCGAAGCCCGACCGAACGGCAGTCGCCGCCGGCCGGGCTTGAAGCTAATTCGCGGTTACTTGAGGATCGGCACGTCGGTGGGAATGCCCCACTGCATCGCCAGACCTGCGCTGAAGCCGGTCGTCGACTGCAGCCAGTACCACGTGCCGTTCGACGAGCGCCAGACCGTGATATCGGCCTTGCCGTCGCCGTCGCGATCGACGAGCGACGGCACGTCGCCGGTCGACTGCGATCCCCAAGACCGCTCCATCGCGAACGACGGGTTGTAGCCGGTCGTGGAGGTCAGGCAGTACCACTGTCCTGTCGGACCGCGCCAGACGACGAGATCGCCCTTGCTGTCGCCGTCGAGATCGCCCACGAGCGGCACGTCGCCGGCGCTCTTGACGCCCCACTGCTTGGTCACGACCTGACCGGTCGACGAGTTGAGCCAGAAGAAGGTGCCGGTGCTGCCGCGCCAGACGATCAGATCGGACCGGCCGTCGCCGTCCATGTCGGCAAGCATCGGCACGTCGCCCGCGCCGCCAAACGCCAGCGACGACAGCGCGCTGTAGCCGTTCGACGACGAGAGCCAGTACCAGACACCGGTCGTCGCGCGCCACACGATCAGATCCGCCCGGCCGTCGCCGTCCACGTCGGCGAGCATCGGCACATCCTGCACGCTCTGGCTGCCAAGCTGCGTGGTGCCCACAGCCCCTGTCGACGACTTCACCCAGTAGAAGGTCCCCGTGCTGCCGCGCCAGACGACCAGATCGCCCTTGCCGTCCCCGTCCATGTCACCCATCAGCGGCGTGTCACCGAGACCGCCAAACACCACCTGGCCAGCGAAGGACGGGCTGTAGCCGAGCGACGAACGGAGCCAATACCAGGCACCGCTCGACGGCCGCCAGACAACGAGCTCGCTCTTGCCGTCCCCATCGATATCGGAGGCCCGTCGCAGAGATCTCGGGATGACGAACAACTTCTCAGGCGCGTCAGCACTCTGTCCGCCCGCGCTCGTCGCCGAGACGGTGAAGTAATACGTGTCACCCGGCGCCAGGCCCGGGACTCCGATCAAGGTGCTCGTGGTCGTCGTCACGATGTTCTTCTGCGCGCCGGCGGTCGTGCTGACCTTGACGAGGTACCCGGTGGCGCCGGCGACGGGATTCCAGGACAACTGCGCCGCGTTCGGTCCGGACTGCACCACGGTGAAGCCCGTGGGAGTGGACGGCGGACCGACGGGGCCCGGCGGCGTGATCTTGCGGATGCGGCGGCTCGACTGATCGACCTCGTACATCACGCTGGCGGCGTCGATGTAGAAGCTGACCGGATCGGCCAGCGCCGCGGACGTGGCCGGCAGGCCGTCGTCGCTCATGCCCGACGACCCGATGCCGGCGAACGTGGTGATATTCCCGGGGACCCCGTTCGTCATCGTGACCTTGCGGATCCGGAAGTTCAGGTAGTCGGCGATGTAGACGTTGCCGGCGGGATCGACGCCCACGCCGAACGGGCGATTGACCTGCGCCGAGCTGGCAGCGATGTTGTCGCCGTTGTATCCCGGCACGCCGGTCCCGGCCAGCGTGAAGATCTTTCCATCCGACTTCCTGACCCACCGGACTCGCTCATTCAGCTCGTCGGCGATGAACACGTCGCCGGTCGCCTTGTTCACCGCGACAAAGCTCGGGTACTGCAGCAACGCGGACGTGGCCGGGCCGTTATCGCCGGCATAGCCGCCGACGCCGCCGCCGGTTCCGCCGGTCGGCCCGCCGCTGCCGGCAACGGTGGAGATCGTCGTACCGACCACCTTGCGGATGCGTTGATTGCCGGTGTCGGTGATGTAGAGCGTATCGGCCGCGTCGAAGCAGATGCCGTGCGGGTGCGAAATCTTGGCGAGCGTTGCCGCCTTGGGGGTGTCGCCGTCGAAATTCCCCAGGCCGCTGCCCGCGAACGTCGTGATGATTCCGTTGGTATCGATCTTTCGGATGCGGTTGTTCTGCTGGTCCGAGAAGAAGACGTTGCCGTGCGAATCGACGGCGACGCTCAGCGGTGTGTTCAGCTGCGCAGCGAGCGCCGAGCCGCCGTCGCCGGAGAAACCTGCGACGCCAGTGCCGGCGATCGTGGAGATGATGCCGCTGGTATTCACCTTGCGGATCCGTTGATTCGACGTGTCGGCGATATAGATGTTGCCTGCGGCGTCCGTCGTCACACCGTAGACCTCTTCGCCGAGCAGCGCCGACGTTGCGGGACCGCCGTCGCCTGAGAAACCGAACTGTCCCTTGATACCAGCGACTGTCGTTATGGTGCCCTGGGCCGCGGCGACAGCCGGCTGACCCACAACACCGGACAAAGCGACGCTCGAAACCAACGCGTAGAAAGTTAGGCTTCGCATCTTCTTCCTATGACCTGAGCTGTTTCCGGAGGAGTTTGACCAGTCTGTACAGCAACGGTCATGCCGAACACTTTCGTCACTACACTTCGATATCTTCGATAGAAACCGCGCCTGAATGCTGAGCTCGGAGTCGCTGCCGAGCTCTGCGGATTGAATAGAACTGAGACGGCAGGGACATTTTTGTTACTCGGAGCCCAGGACGGGGCCACTTTTTGTCGGTCAGGACGCTCGTGCTATCGTACGGCGCGCATGAGCGGACGCGTCGAGCGCGGGCTGCGGGACGCGGTGATGGGAACCTGGCTGGAGCCTCCGGCCCGCTTTCTCTGGAAGCGCGTCCTGCACCGCAAGAGCCGGAACGACCTCTACGACGATCTCACCGCGACGGTCATGCGGCGGACGCTCGGGCGCGCCTCGAACGGCATCGACGTCGGCTGCCACGGAGGGCTGATCCTCGACGAGATGTTGCGGCTCGCGCCCGAGGGTTCGCACCTGGCGTTCGAGCCGTTGCCCGACCTGGCGGCGGAGCTGCGACGCAAGTATGCCGGCCGCCCCAACGTCACCGTGCACGAGCTCGCGCTGTCGCAGACATCGGGGACAGCGACGTTTCACGCCAACCGCAGCCACCCCGCGATGAGCGGGCTGCAGCGGCGGGACGATCTCGGCGCACGCGACCGCGTGGAGCGGCTGCAGGTCCGCACCGAGCGTCTCGACGCGCTGGTCGGCCCGGATCGCCGCATCGACTTCGTCAAGGTCGACGTCGAAGGCGCCGAATCGCTGGTGTTCGAAGGGGCGCGCGAGTGCCTCACGCGCGACCGGCCGATCGTGGTGTTCGAACACGGCGAGCCGTCGCGCACCTCATACGGCGCCGACGCTGCCCGGGTCCACGACCTGCTCGCGAGTTGCGGGCTGGCGGTCTCGCTGCTCGACGAGTTCCTGCGCGGAGGCGCGCCGCTCACGCGCGGCGCGCTCGGCGAGCAGGTCGATCGCGGATTGAACTTCTATTTCGTCGCGCATCCTCCGCAGGGGTGACTGGCCAACCCTGGTCGGCGCGCAGGCCGCGCCGTCGCGGACCTCAGGCGGGGCGGGATGCGGAACGGGAGCCGCGAAAGAGCGCGAGCTTTTCGGCGAGGAGCGCGTGCATCCGGTCGGCGAACGGGCGAACGTCGAAGCGTTCGGCATGCGCCCGGATGACGGCGGGATCGAAAGACGCGGACTCGCTCGTGCGGATGGCGGCGGCGAGCGCCTCCGGCGTCTGGTGGTGGAAGAAGGTGCCGGTGCGGCCGTCGACGATCGTTTCGAGCGCCCCGCCGGCGGCGAAAGCGATCACCGGCCGTCCGCTCGCCTGCGCCTCGAGAGGCGTCAGCCCGTAGTCTTCTTCCTGCGGGAAGATCAACGCGCGGCAGCCGGCGTAGAGGCGCCGGAGGTCGTCGTCGCTGGCGGCACCGGCAAAGCGCACCCGCGCGCCGCGCGCCTCCTCCTCGAGTTCCGCCCGCAGCGGTCCCTCCCCCACCACGACCAGTTCGCGATCGACGAGGCGCACGGCCTCGATGGCGAGGTCGACGCGCTTGTATCGCGTCAGCCGCGACACGACCAGGTAGTAGTCGTCGGGCCGGCCCGGCGTGAAGCGGCCGACGTCAATCGGTGCGAAGACCACGTCCGCTTCGCGGTCGTAGGCACGCCGGATGCGTTCGGCCACGTTGTGGCAGGTGGTCGCGAAGTAGTCGACGCGCCGCGACACCGCATAGTCCCAGCGCCGCAGCGGCGCGGCCGCCGCGTGCAGGGCCAGCCGCCGGACGATGCCGTGGTGTCCGGCGAGATAGTCGTCGGGCCGCCAGGCCAGGCGCAGCGGGCTGTAGCAGTAGCACACATGGCAGGTGTCGCGCGGCACGCGCACGGTCTTGGCCGCGAACGCGGACGAGGTCAGCACCACGTCGAAGCCGCGCAAATCCAGCCTGCGAAACGCCGGCACGAGCAGAGGGAAGGCGTACTCGATCAGCGCCTTGCGGCTGGAGATCCGACCCTGGAGAAACGTGGTGCGCACGTCGGCGCGGCGGAAGTCGTCGAACGTCGCGTCCGGCAGGTACACCGACGTGTAGAGCGGCACGCCGGGCCAGCAGGACGTCAGTGCCGCGACCACTCTCTCGGCACCGCCGGCCGATACCAGCGCATCGTGGACGATGGCGATTCGCATGGGCTACCCCGGCGGACGCGACGGCAGGATCGAGTCGTAGACCGCCTCGAGTGATGCGCCGACTGCCTGCCACGAACGGCGCTCCGCGGCGGCACGGGCGCTGGTCGCCAGCTTCCGTCGCAGCCCCGGATCACGCAGGACACGGATCGCCGCACCGGCAAGGCCCTGCGCGCCGTCGGCGAGCAGCAGCTCACCGCCATTCGTCAGGCCCAGCCCTTCCGCGCCGATGGTGGTCGACACGATCGGCACGGCCAGCGCCATGGCTTCGAGAATTTTCATGCGCACGCCGCCGGCGATGCGCAGCGGCACGACGGTGGCGGCGGCGGCGGCGTAGTACGGACGCACGTCGGGGACGGCGCCGGTGACGCGGACGCGGGGATCGGCGGCGAGACGGCGTACCGCAGCGGACGGACGGGTCCCGACGATCGTGAACGTGACGTCGGGAATTTCGCGCGCGACCAGAGGCAGGACGTCCCGCACGAAGAACTCGGCCGCGTCGACGTTGGGCAGATAGTGCATCGAGCCGACGAACACGAGGTCGTGCGTCGAGTCGACCGGGTCGACCGGCGCGAAGGCGCCGGCGTCTACACCCGGCACCACGACCGTCGACCGCACCGAACCGCCGGCCGCTTCCAGGAGCCGGCGCTGGTCCGTCTCCGACACCGGCACGCAGACGTTGACGGCCCGGCAGATTCGCAGCTCGTCGCGGCGGATGCGCGCCGCTTCCAGCGCGATCAGCGAGCGCAGCCCCGGCCGCGTGACCTCGGCCATCCGATCCCACATCACCCACGTCACGTCGTGCATGTGCAGCACGGTCGGGATGCCGGTCAGCTCGCCGAGATACGTGCCCATGAAGAAAATCTCGATCTGCGCGACGTCCGGACGGAATTCCCGAACGACGTCGTGGACGGCGCGGCGGTACGCCTGCGAGGTGTGGCGCGCGATCGAGTACGAGCTGCCGCCCAGGCAGCGCAGCAACACACCGGCGGACAGCTTGCCCGGACGAGGGACGGCGTCGACGCGCACACAGTAGTCGAGAAGCGGGGCACGGTTCGCCAGGTCCTCCGGGCGGTCGTAGAACGACACCACCGCGACCTCGTGACACTTCGACAGGTGCTTGAGGAAGTTGAAGATGATGATCTCCCCGCCGCGATCGGGCGGGTACGGGAGCCGGGGGGTGAGGAAGAGGACGCGCACGTCAGGGCGCGGATCGACGGGCCGAGCGCTGCAGCGCGACGGTCAGGCCGGCGAGCATCCCGAGATACGCCGGAGAATCTCCGGCGGTCAGGACCGGTACCGTCGACGTCAGCAGGGCGACCGAGGCAACGGCCGCGACGATCGCCGTCGCCAGGGCGCGATCGCCGGCATCCACGTCCGGCCGGCGGAGCACGGCGTGCGCGCCGCGCGCCACCGACCAGATGAAGGCGAGGAACGCCGCCAGCCCGACGATGCCGGTCTTCGCAAGGATATTGAGATAGCTGTTGTGCATGAAGAACGCTTCCGGCCGCACCTCGTCGGGAATCTGCTCGAGCCCGCGCTGCGGGAAGGCATACCCGAATCCCACCCCGACGAGGGGACTCTGCTTCCAGACCTCGAGGGCATGACCCCATTCGACCTCTCGGGTGACGCGACTGGTCGAATCCTTCGAACCGAGATCCTGGAGGAACGCGATCGCCGTACCCGTCCAGTCACCTGATGATTGGGGGGACAGCCGATCGATGGCCGCGACTACCGTCACGGCGAGAATCGCGCCGCCCGAGACCGCGGCCACCGCCTTCCGCGTGCGGCGATCATGGGGCGCGAGGAAGACGACCAGCAGCATGCCGAGCGCTCCGCAGATCCACAGGGAACGGACCATGCTGGCCAGCAGCCCGCCCGCCAGGAACGCGACCGCAGCAAAGAGCAGCAACCCCGACCGCCACGTCAGCGTCCGCGCGGACGCCCGATACAGCAGTGACGCCGCCGCCAGGTACATGCCGAAGAGGCTGACGCACGAGTACGGGGCACGGAAGAACGCCTGCATCCCCTGGATGTCGATGCGGGTGTAGCGGGTGCCGGTCATCAGCGTCCAGAAGGCATAGGCCTGCAACAGCGCGACGCCGGCGCAGATCGCGAACAGCAGGCGATCGATGTTGATGCGATCCCGAAGCAGGGTGCCGACCGGCAGCGCGGCGGCGAAGAAGAACATCCACCCGGATTCGCGCACCCAGAAATTGCGATTGGGGTTTCCCATCAGGCCGATCAGGATTCCCATCGCGATCGCGGCGAGCCAGCCCAGGCTGGCGATACCGATCCGCGTCCCCGTCAGCCAGGCGCGCTGGCCCGCTGGCGCGACGACGGTGGGGAGCAGCGCCGCCGCCACCAGCACGTTCATCGATACTTTCGCCAGCAGCGCGACCAGGCTGTCGCCCCAGACCCCGCCGACGAAATTGAACGGCAGCAGGAAGGCGATGAGCTGGAGCGGCACTTGCGGGTAGAGCAGGACGAAATACATCGCGGCCAGGGCCGCCAACGGCGCCACATAGAGCAGCCCCGCGTGCTCGAAGGCGTCGAGATAGAGCGACACCTTCGCCGAGGAGCTGGCCTCCAGCAGGCCAAAGACAACGACCGCCACCGCGCCGGCGATCCAGAGGTCCCCGCGCTTCGCGCGTGCTACATCCATCGTCCTCTGACGTGCTCCCGACTCAGCGTCTCGGGTGTCAGCATCGGCTGGTCCCTGCCTCGCCGTAGGCGATCAGATTGGAGGCCAGGCCGCCGAGGCGGACGACATCGATCGCGACGTTATGGCCGGCGAACAGCCCGCGCAGCGACCGCGCGTCGAGCAGGTTCAGCCGGTCTTCCGACGCCCAGAACCGATGGCCGAGGGCGGACAGCAGCCGCCGATTGAGCGGCGCCGGCAGGTAGTGCACCAGGGGCAGCGCGGTGTGCATCTCGATCGGGAACCAGCGGTTGGGTGTGGTGATGAAGAACCGCGTCGCGACGCGAAGCGCTTCATCGACGAACGCGCGCTGCTGCGTCCGCGAGCCCGCGTGCTCGACGACAGCATTGCTGAACACGATGTCGAACGCGCCGTCAGCGAACGGCAGGCGCTCGTGCGCTCGAATGGGCATAAAGACGAGCCCGGGATAACAGCGCTCCAGGTGCGACGCATCCTCCACGCCGGCGGCGACGATGCGGTGCTTGTACGGATACCACCGTTCGAGGTAGTTCGCCTCCGGACTGGCACGTTCGCCGGTGACACCCAGATCGAGGATCGTACTACCGGCGGTCGGCGCCATCCGTTCGATGAATCGATCGAACATCCTGCGCCTGACCCTCAGCGACAGCTGCGCGGCGATCGGCAGGCGCCGTCCCAGATCGTGAAAGCGGGACTCGGACGCCCCGTCGCCTGGGGGCGGTGTCGGCGCGGCCGGTCCCGTCACGGCGTGCACGCGTCCGGCGCGTTCCGCAGCCGCCACGAGATCCTCAGCGCCATCGCGCCGTTCCCGACGATCGACAGCGCGTAGGTCACCACTGTACTGATCACCGCCCCGTGGACGCCGAGGCGCGGAATCAGAATGAGATCGCAGGCCAGGCTGATGACGCCCACCGCCAAGGTCAACGCCGACACCTGCAGCAGCAAGCCGCGCGCGACCCACTGGCTCGCCATCACGGCGCTGAGCGCCGCACCCACGAGCGACGGTGCGATGAAGCGGAATAACGGCACGGCCGGAAGGAATGCCTCTCCCGCGACCAGACGGATCCCGATCGGCGCCAGCACGTAGCCGGCGCCGGCCGCGGCAATGGCCGCGAGCACCGCGTGCTGCAGCAGCACGCGCTGCTCCCGCCACGCGCCGTCCGGCCCTTTTTGCGCAACCGTACGGTAGGCAACGGCGCCGAACGCCGCGGGCAGCACGAGTGCCAGGCTGAAGAGCTGCATGGCGAGCTGGTAGTATCCGACATCCGACGGTGCGCGATAGTAACTGAGGATCACGACGCTGGCCTGCGTGAACAGGTAGTTTCCGATGGCGTTCAGGTGCAGCTTGAGTCCCTGTGAGACGAGCCGCGCTCCCACCGGCCATGCCAGCCGCAAGCGCCCGACCTCGCGGATGACACTCGTCCACGCCACCGACACGCTCGCGGCATAGGACAGCGCCACCGCCAGCAACGCGCCCGGGACGCCCCAGCCAAGGCCGATGAGGAGCACCGCCGCCGCCACAGGACCGGTGACCGCGCCGACGATCTGGGCGCGATTGTAGCGGCCGAGTCCGTCGAGGCTGTAGAGCAGGTAGCGCGCGTTGTCGTCAGCGATGAAGAACGGTACCGCGAGGAACGCCGCCGCGAGCACGCCGGGCGTCAGGCCGGCGAACACTGAACCCGCGCTGGCCAGGTAGAGGACAGCCGCGATCGCCCAAGCGGCCGCCGCGACGACGCCGGTGAGCGCGACGGCCGTGCCCGCCATGGCCGGCGACCACTCCTCCTTCGGCCTCCCGGCCGTGAGGGTCACGATCACGGGGCCCATGCTGAGCGACGCCGCCGTGCCGAACATCATCATCCACGCGCTGGCCGCGGCGAACAGCCCGCGCCCGGCGGGTCCCAGCGTGCGAGTCGTAATGACGACGATCGCGAGCGACGCGACCATCCTGGCGATGTTCGCTCCGCCGGTTCCGGCGATATCGGCCCACGAAGAGATGACGAGCCGTCGTGCCTGGCGCTGAGCAAACTCGAGCGGCGTCACGCGCGAACGCAGGCGTCACGGACGCTGGCCGCGACATGCTCGGCTGCCGCCTCGTCGAGATGCGGACCGATCGGCAGGCTGAGGACGCTCGCCGCCAACCGCTCCGCCAGGGGCAGCGATCCGGCCGGCCTCCCGGCGTCCTGGTACGCACCCGACAGATGCGCCGCCACCGGGTAATGGATCAGGGTCTCGATCCCGGCGTCCGCGAGACGGCGCGCCAGTTCGTCCCGGCGATCGTGACGAACGACAAACAGGTGCCAGGAGGGATCGATGCCGGGCTCGGCCGGCGGCAGCGACAGGCCCGGAGCATCGCCGAGGCGATCCAGGTACAGCGCCGCGATGCGGCGTCGGTGCGCGTTCCAGGCATCGAGGCGCCGCAGCTTGACGGCGAGCATAGCGGCCTGCAGCGGATCGAGGCGCGAGTTGGTGCCCAGGTCCTCGTGGTGGTACTTGACCTGCGAGCCATAGTTGCGCAGCCGGCGGACGCGCGCCGCCAGATCGTCGTCGTTCGTGGTGATCGCGCCGCCGTCACCGAAGGCCCCCAGGTTCTTGCCGGGATAGAAGCTGAACCCGGCGGCATCCCCGAGAGAACCGGTGCGTCGGCCGTGACAGACGGCACCGTGCGCCTGGGCCGCATCCTCGATCAGGTAGAGGCCGCGCCGGCGCGCGATGCCGCCGAGGGCGTCGATGTCCGCGGGGTAGCCGTAGAGGTGCACGGCGATGAGGGCGCGCGTGCGCGGCGTCAGCGCCGCCTCGACGCGCCCGGGATCGACGTTCATCGTGCGCTCGTCCGGTTCGACCGGCACTGGACGGGCGCCGACCAGCGAGACCGCGAGCCACGTGGCGATGAAGGTATGCGCGGGCACGATGACCTCGTCTCCCGACCCGATGCCCCGCGCGCGCAGAATCAGCTGCAGCGCATCGAGGCCGTTCGCGACGCCGAGACAGTGCCGCGAGCCGCAGTAGGCCGCGAACGCGGTCTCGAACCCGTCCACTTCCTCGCCGAGGATGTAGCGACCGGAGCCGAGCACCCGGGCGCAGGCCGCATCGATCTCGTCGCGCAGCTCGCGGTAGGTCGCCAGGACGTCGAGAAACGGGACCTGCATCTTCACGGAGGTGAGGCGCGACGGCTCAGATTCTGGTTGGTGTGACATAGCGGCTGAGGACCCGTTGGGGCATCGCGCCGGGCAGGAGCGTGAGCGCCAGGGCGGCTGGGGTCTTCCACGAGGCCAGCGGATGAGACCGCAGCGCCGCCATCAGGTAGGCGCGGCTTCCGTGCCGATCGCCCGCCGCCAGGCAGCGTGCGCCGAGCTTCAGGAACACGCGCGCGCGGTAGCGGCGGGTGTCGCCGATCAGATCGGGCCGCGCAGCTTCGATCATCCCGAGCGTCATCAGTACTTCGACGAGCCGGCCGGACGACGTCTCGTCGTCCAGCGTGATGCTGCGAGCGTGGCGGCGGTACTTCGCCAGGACGCCGTCGATCGACCCGTAGTAGCCGTCGCCGGTCGCGAACACGTCTATCAAGAACTTCCAATCGCACATCAGCTCAAGCCGCGGGTCGTAGCGGTTGCCGGCAACGACCGACGCCCGCGCCATAATCGATTGCCCCGGGAACACGTAACCGGAGCGGACGATGTGCCGTGCCCCGCTGCCCCGCTTCGGAATCGGGAAATACGCGCTCCACCGGAACACCACGCGGCCGGTGTCCGAATCGAAGACGTCGATGTCGTGTCCGCAGACGAGTCGGCGCGGATCGGCTTCGAGCCATTCGACCTGCCGCCGGATCTTGCCCGGCAAGAACAGATCGTCGCCCGAGAAGAACGCGATGTAGTCCCCCCGGCAGGCGTCGAGGATCCGGTTGCAGTTGCCCGGCAACCCGACGTGGTCGCCGAGTATCGCCGTCACGCGATGGGGATAGCGGGCGGCTAGCTCCGCAACGATCTCCACAGTGCCGTCGGTCGAGCCGTCGTCGCCCACGACGATCTGCAGCTTTGGATAATCCTGCTCCAGCGCGCTCATCACGGCATCGCGGATGAACGCCGCGTGGTTGTAGGTGGGAACGAAGACCGAAACGAGCGGAAGATTCATCGGTCCGACCGCCGTCGGCATCGCTCGCCGATCACGGCTGAGGCTGGCAGGCACGCCGGAACTGATCGTAGTCCCGGTAGTAGTCGCTCTCCTCGAACAGCTCCGATGCGAGCGCGAGGCACACCGAGCCGGAGGAAAAGTTCTCGATGTCGCGCCACATCATGGGCGGGAGATACAGGCCGTAGTTCGAGCGATTGAGCTGAAAGCGCGTCCGCGTCACGCCGTCATCCACCTTCACGTCAAAGCTGCCGGCGACAGCGATGAGGAGCTGGTGTAGTTGCTTGTGCGCGTGGCCGGCGCGCACCGAGCCGCCCGGCACGTCGTACAGGTAGTAGACGCGCTTGATCTCGAAGGGCACGTGGCGGCTGCTCTCGACGAACGTGAGATTGCCGCGGGCGTCCGCCACCGTCGGCAGATCGATGAGGCGGCATCCCGACGCGGCCGACGGCTCAGTCGAGCGTGAAACGATAGAAGTCATGAGTAATGGTGCGGCCGCCGAAGCCTTCTTTGAAGGCCACGAGGCCTTCGTTGAGCCAGCGTCCCTCGTCCTCGGTCGAGACGCCGAAATTGAAGAATGGTTTGCCGGCGAAAACGTCGCTGAGCAGGTGATGGAACAGGAGATCGAGCGCGCCGCACGCGCGGCCGGCGTCGGAACTGGCCGTGTACTGCGCGTGGGCGACCTGCGGCGTGTCGTAGACGATCACGCCGGCGACCATCTCGCCGCCGAGCCACGCGGAGTACAACCGAATCGTGTCGGGAAAGCGCTGCTGCAGGAGGCGCATCTCGTCCACGGTGTGCACCGGCCGCAGTTGGTGCACGGTCGCGAGGTTGACCTCCAGCAGGCGCCAGTAGGCCGTGAAGTCGTCGCCGACGCGGCAGGTCACCCCCGCGGCCTCGGCCTTCTTCAACGATCGCAGGCGCCGCTGCTGCCAGCGCGGGCGCTGCGCCGGTACGACGGCTGTCGTCACGTCGCGGCGGTAGAGCACCGCGTCGCGCCGGAACGCCGCGTAGTCGAATTCGGCGGCAGGCTGCCGGTGATAGATGTGCGGGACCGTCTTCACGATCAGCTCACTGAGACCCTCCCTCTTCAGCGCATCGCAGAGGGCGTCCAGCACGGTCAGCATCTTCGCGCACGTCATCGCCTCGTCGACCACGACGCCGCCGTAGGTCAGTCCACCGTGGCTCACGATCTGCCGATCCGCCCGGTTGGCAGGCAGCAGCGCCAGCAGACGACCGTCGTCCAGGATGAGGAGCGAATGATCCTCGAAGCGGTCGCGGTGGTACTCCATGTAATCGCGGCGGAACAGAAACGTGCCATTCCGGCTGCGATCCACGAACTCGTCCCAGCGTCCCTTCCACTCGTCGGCATAGCGGACGATGGTCACGGGCGCCTGCATTGCCGGCGAGGACGCGGGAGCGGACTCCTGCGCGGATCGGCTCATTCTTTCCCCGCGGGTTCCAGTGGGGCCGGGGAACGCTGCCGCTTCCACATTCCGACCACCGTCTGACCGTCCGGCACGTCTCCGAGCACCAGCGCGCCGGCGCCGACGACGCAGTTGTCGCCGATCGAGACGTTGTTGGCGAGCGTCGCGTTGACGCCGATGAAACAAGCCTCGCCGATGCGGCAGAAGCCCGACACCACCACATGCGAGGAGATGAATGTGTGGTCCCCGATCGTCGAATGGTGCCCGATGTGGTTGCCGCTCCAGAGAATCACGTTTGCGCCGACGCGCGCGAACGGCTGCACCGTGTTGTCCTCCTGGATCATGGTGTGCTCCCCGATGGTGCAATTCGGCCAAATGAACGCGTGGGAGCTGATGTACGACGCCGGCCGATAGCCGCGCGCCGTCATGTCGCGATAGAAGCGGGTCCGGAGCGCATTGCGCGCCGAGTAGTTCGCCGCGGCGAAGAAATGATGCGAATCCGGCGGGAAGGTCCGCTCGATCTCCTCGAGCGCGACGACCGGTCGGTCGAACAGTCGCGGCGTCTGCAGGTACGCGCGATCGACGGCGAATCCCACCACGTCGTACGGGGAATCCCGCGTGAAGTATTCGTAGGCGACTTCGGCCACGCCGCTCGCGCCGAGAATCACTACTTTATCGCGCTTGGTCATGGCGTCCCTTAGGCCTCCGCGTCAATCACGCTCGAGCACGGCGCAGCCGAAGCCGTCCCGGCCGTGCCCGTTCCCGTTATACAGCATCAGTCGTGCGCCGTCGACGTCGACGACGCACGGGTGGCAGATCATCTCCGAGTCCCAGCCGTTGTCCGACGGCGCAATCCCGACCTCCGAGTCCCTGCGGATCCAGGCCAGTCCGTCGGCGGACTCGGCGTAGCCGATGCGATAGGGAATCGGACCGCGGCTGCGGATGGAGTACCACATCCGGTAGAGCGGGCCGTCTCTCAGAACCCAGGGTCGGCCAAGGGCGTAGTCCGCGGCCTCGGGCACCAGGCACGTTTCCCCCTGGGTCCATGCGACGCCGTCATGCGATCGCGCGTGCACGATGACGGTGTTATAGCGCACCCCCTGGCCGTCGGTCGTCCAGTGCGTACACGACCAATACCACATACGGTAGCCGTCCGCCTCACGCAGCACGCACGGTGCTGACCGCGAATACGGCTCCCCCGCCGTCCTGTCGAGGATCGGCACGGGGAGCTGCCGTTCGAAGGACGATCCGTCACCGGAGGTCGCGAGTCCACCGAACAGCATCTGCGGAACCCGCTCGCATCGCTGCCAGCCGATGTAATAAAGCCGGAGCAGTCCGTCGTCCCGGACGACGCACGAGGGAGTGACACCGCAATCGTCGAACGCCCCCAACTCGCCGATCCCCAATACCGGTTCAGACGTCACCGCGACGATGCGGTCGAGACGTGCGGGCTGCAGGTCAACGCGGCCGATCCGGCCGAAGCGGTGGTCGTCCAGTGACGCGAAGTAGACGCGCAACTGACCGCCGTGCCAGTCCGCCGTGGGGAGGAAGGCGTAGCCGTTCTTCTGCCACCAGCTGCGCCGCTCCGGGGTATAAATCGGACCGAGCTTGCGCCACTTCATCCCGACCTACGGACGGCAGACAAGCAGGTCCTCCCGGCGATTCGCCATTGGGAGCCCCGCCGCCTGGGGCATGACATAGGCGTCGAAGCCGGCCAGCCGACAGCGCAGCAGCAGCGCGGCAACGACGGCATCGTCGATCTGCCCAGCCTCCATCGTGTTGAAGGCCACCGGCGGCCGCTCCATCCGACCGGTGAACGCCTGGTGGTGCTGGACGCCGGTTTCCGAGGTGAAGAACCGCTTCCGTTTCGAAATGTTCGGGATGTCGCCCGCCAGCAGTCGGCCGCCCGGCGCGAGCAGCGTCAGCGTGCGGTCGACGAAATCGAAGACGTTCCCCTCGGCGAAGACGTACTGCAGCACGCTGTAGGTCAGCACGGCATCGACACGGCCGCGATACTGGTCGAACAGCCGGGAGGCGTCGCGCGGGTAGAGGCCGGGAATCTTGACAAGGTCGGCCCCGTCGGGGAGACGGCGCAGCATCTCGTCGGAATCGATCAGGACGAGCGCATGGCCCCGATCACGACACAGCGCGATCAAGCGGAGCGCGAGCACGCCGCATCCTGGGCCGATGTCCACGATAATCCGGGCGCGGTCGGCGAGCGCGGGCAGCTTGCCCACGATGTCGGCAAGGATCGCCTCGTCCTTGCCCTCGCGGTACGCGTCGGGAAAGCCGATCCGCTCGTGCGGACTGAGTGCGTCGTCCGAGGCGAGACGGCGGAAGTCGTCGTAGGTGAGGCCTTGAAAGCGTTCGTAATCGTCGCCGGGCATGCGTCCTCTCCCCGCCATCCGACCTACTCGATCGTCACATAGCACCGATCGGGCAGGAACTGGGATCGATGGATGGCATACCGACGAAGGCCGCCGCAGACCTCGGAAAATGCCAGCGTCTCGCCGGGTGCCTCTGCCGCTCCCAACTGGTCGAAGGCGATGATACTGCCGCGCACGAGGTGCGGGACGATCGCTTCGAGACACTTCTTCGTCGGTTCGTAGAGAGCCAGATCGAAGACGGCCAGCGCCACGATCGTTTCGGGATGGGTCGTGAAGTAGTTGGGTGCCGTGGTGGTCACGTCTCCGGCCACGAGCTCGAACTTGCGCACATGGCCCAGGACGTTTTCCCGCTCGTGGTAGGAGAGCAATTGTTCGAGGTACCGCGGATAGTCGCTCCCGACCGAATAGCCGCCGGGCTGGATCTCGAGCGATGGCTGATCCCTCTCGGAGAAACTGGAGTATCCCGTAAACGTGTCGAAGCCGACGATCGTGCGAACGCGGTTGTACGGTTCGTAGATCGCCCGCAGATTGCTGCAAATCGCCAGGGTCTGTCCCCACCAGACGCCGAACTCCGCGACGATACCGGGGATGGGAAGAATCTTCGTGTAAAGCTCGTTGAGCCACAGTTGCTTGGCAAGCACGGAGGCGCGCGTATAGAGACCGGTGTTGGTCAGGACGTCTTCGTCACTCATCGGCCGTTTCGAGAACAACTCGAACAGCTTCTCCCGCCCGCGAAGCTGGGACTCGCTGGCTCTTGTCTGTTGCTTGAAATCACCAGGTTCGCTCATCGTGCCTCCTCAGGGATCACCGTCTTGGCCGCAACCGCGCTCATTTCCAGCGGCCGCCTCGCGAAACGATCACGGCCGCGTCGGCCAGGAACGCGCCGAACAGCAGCGGCATCGCGAGGACGCGCGTCGGCAGACTGCCGCGCTTCACGTGATAGCGCATCAGATCGACGGCCAGGATCCACCGGATGCGAAAGGGACTGCTCTTCCTGACGCTCGCGCTGAGCGCGTGGACGATCCGGGCGCCCTGGTAGTAGTAGACGCGTGCCCCGGCGCGCTTGATGCTCGCGCAGATATCGTCTTCGGTGGCGTAGAGCCGCAGCCGTTCGTCATAGCCACCAATCCGATCGAGCACGCTCTTGCGTACGAACAGGAACGTGTCCGACACCACGTCCGTTTCTACGGCATCCGCCTCGATGCGGATCGGCTCCGACGCCCGTCCCCCGAAAAGCCGGTAGAGACGCTCGCCGGCGGTATTGCGGCAGAGGGCGTGGTAGTACACCGAATGAAAGCGCCAGTGGTTGTGCGCTTCGGCTTTGAGCGGCATGCCGTCCGGGCGAACGTACTCACAGGTGCTGGCGCCGGCGTCGGGATGCGCGTCCATGAAGGCCACCATCCGGCGCAGCGTGTCGGGCAGCAGTAGCGTATCCGAGTTGAGGATCCCGACGTAGCGGCCGCGGGCCCGGGCGAATGCCTGGTTGTGGCCGGTCGCGAAGTAGCGGTTGCTCTCATTGCGAATCAGCTCGACCC
>Ga0207711_10001452_pt1 | contig 22142 bp, 22 predicted proteins | sample KBSS34metaG_FD_184401 | JGI IMG/M metagenome (GOLD analysis project Ga0207711, IMG submission 184401) | Switchgrass rhizosphere microbial communities from Kellogg Biological Station, Michigan, USA - KBS S3-4 metaG (SPAdes) (version 2) | ecosystem: Host-associated > Plants > Roots > Rhizosphere...
CAGCGCGATGCCCGAAAAGCCGAGCGCGATCGTGGCATAACCCAGCATTTCGAAGGTGCCGACCAGCCGCAGCATTTTCGACAGCAGCACCATCATCGCCAGATAGCCGGCGATCCCGATCAACGGCAGCAGCTGGAAGGTCGCCGATCGCGACGGCCGCACCCGGTCGACATTCGGGAAACGGCTGACCGTGACGAGCAGCGACGAGAGCAGGGCGAGAACGAAGCCACGGATCGCGAACAGTTCGATCGGCCATTGGTCGGCGAGATAGGCGACCGTGGCGATATTGAGATCGAACGCCCACATCAGCGCCAGCGCCACCATCGGCAGCGAAATCCGCCAGCGCGCCTCCGGCGAAGCGGCGGTGAACAGATTATAGACGATCACCAGCCCCCCGATCGGCGCGGCCATGCGCAGCACCATATTGGCGAGGAAGATCCCCTCCTGAATGCGCGGGCTGCCTTCGAACAGCATCGGCAAGATCTTGACGACGCAGCCCGTCAGCAGAACGAGCGTGACGATGCCATAGCTCGCCCGCATCGCCGATCGCCGGCGATCCTCCCGGTCCGGCGGCTGCAGCGCGAACAGAAAGGCCAGCCAGCCGAAATCGGCGAAATTCTTGGTGATTCCCGACAAGACGCTCAGCGGCCCGCCAAAAGCAACGCTGCCGCACCACAAGGCGGTGGTCGCGCAGGCGAGCGTGAGCGTGATGCGCCGCAGCCCGCCCTGCCTGATCATCGATTGCCACAGCACCAGCGCCCCGAACAGGAAGGCGGCCAGCGCATGGCCCCATTGGGTGACGAGCGCGATCATTGGGGAAGTGGCCCTGTAGTTGCCGCCCCCAACCCGTTACCTTCGAGCGCAAGTTCGAGCTTGTCGGGAACTGAAGTCGAGAAGCATTCTCGACGGACGCTTCTCGACAGGCTCGAAGCTGCTCGAACCAAACGGAGCATTATTTCAACAAACCCCGCACGCCATCAGCGCGCGCCCTCCGCCCACAGCAGCACGCGCAACGTCTGCAGGATGATCAGGAGATCGAGGAACGGGCTGTAATTCTTGGTATAATACAGATCATATTCGAGCTTGTGGCGGGCGTCCTCCAGGCTCGCACCATAGGGATAATTGATCTGCGCCCAGCCGGTGATGCCGGGCTTCACCATATGCCGTTCGGCATAGAAGTGGATTTTTTCCTCCAGCTCGGCCACGAATTGCGGCCGTTCCGGACGCGGGCCGACGAAGCTCATGTCGCCTTTCAGCACGGTCCACAGCTGCGGCAGCTCGTCGACGCGGATCAGGCGGATGATCTTGCCGACCCGGGTGACGCGGGCATCGCCCTTCTGCGCCCAGATCGCCTTGCCGCCGGCTTCCGCATCCTGCCGCATCGATCGCAGCTTCAATATCTCGAACGGTTCGCCATAGCGGCCGACGCGGATCTGCCGGTAGAAGGCCGGGCCGGGGCTCTCCCATTTCACGATGACGGCCGTGATCAGGATGATCGGCGACGCAATCAGCAGGATCGCCGCGCTGACGACGATGTCGAACGCGCGCTTCACGAACAGGGAGATGCGCTGGCCGGACGAGAAACCATCCGAAAAGATCAGCCACGACGGCCGCACGCTATCCAGATCGATGCGGCCCGTCTCCCGTTCCAGAAAGGTCGATATGTCGCTGACATGGATGCCGGTCGTCTTGATGCGCAGCAGATCGTCGACGGGCACGGTGTTGCGGCGTTCGTCGAGCGCCAGCACCACCTCGCTTGCCTGCAGCTTTTCGACGAGCATGCGGAGGCTGGGCACGTCGGTCCGGCACATGGCGGTCGGGATCTGCGGCGGTACGTCCTTCATGTCGATGCATTCGACGATCGTGAAGCCGCTGCCCGGTCGCCGCGACAGTTCGAGCACGCGCGACGCGCGCCGTCCGGCGCCCAGCAGCACGACCCGGCGCTTGAAATTGTCGCCCCGCACGAAGCCGCCCAACAGCACCCGCACCGCCAGCAGCAGCACGATCGCGATCGCCATCGAATATACCGAATTGGACCGCCACAGGGTCAGTTCGGGCGACAGGAAGAACATCAGCGAAATCAGGATCACGCCAAGCGAGATCGCGACCAGCAGGCGCGACGCGGCGAAGCGCAGCGTCTGCAGCGATTCCGTCGAATAGACGCCGACGCCGATCATCGCCGCCTGGATCGCCAGCGCGAAACTCAGCAATTGCGGGATGCGATCCCAGATCGGCGTGACCTTGCTGCCCAGCTGGTGAATACGGATCACCCACCCCGCCTCGGCCGCCAGAATCAGCACCGCCAGATCGGCGAAGCACAGCACCAGCACCGCATATGGGATATAATGTTTGAAAAGCCTGATCACGGCAGAGGGCGCACCTTGGATTTTTCCCCTGATTGGGTGGCTTTATGGAGCCAAATCGTCTTTCATATATTACGCGCTGAACAGCTTGTTGCACCTTGTGAACGATGGAGACCCGCATTTCCACCAACTTAATCACGCCGGTCATCCTCTCCGGCGGTTCCGGCACCCGATTGTGGCCGCTTTCCCGCTCGCAACGGCCGAAGCAGCTGCTCGCTTTGACCGGCGAACGGACGATGTTGCAGATGACCGCCGCGCGCTGCATCGACAGCGCGGTCTTCGGGCCATCGATCATCGTTACCAACGCGCTCCACGCGAACGATATCGCCGAGCAGCTGGCCGGCGACGGCACCGCGCCGCAGGCAGTGATCCTGGAACCCGCCGGCCGCAACACCGCGCCGGCCATTGCGCTGGCGGCGATCGAGGCGAAGCCTGACAGCGCGCTGCTGGTCATGCCCAGCGACCATGTCATCGTCGACGTGCCCGCCTTCCACGCCGCGATCGCGCGCGCGCTGCCGCTGGTGGCGGAAGGCTGGCTGGTGACGTTCGGCATCACGCCGGATGCGCCCGAGACCGGCTATGGCTACATCAAGCGCGGCGGGGAGATCGAGCCGGGCGTGAACCGCGTCGACGCCTTCGTCGAAAAGCCGGACCGCGCGCGTGCCGAAGCCTATCTGGCCGAGGGCAATTACAGCTGGAACGCCGGCATCTTCCTGTTCCGGGCGGACGCCTATATGGCCGCGCTCGAGCGCCACGACCCCAAGATCGCGCTCCACGCCCGCGCCGCGATGGCCGCCGCTGCGCGCGACGGCAATATGGTGAGCCCGGAGCCCGCCTCCTTCCTCGAATGCCCGTCGGACTCGATCGACTATGCGGTGATGGAGCGGGACGACCGCGTCGCCGTCGTTCCCGTCGACATGGGCTGGTCCGATGTCGGCAGCTGGGACGCGCTGCACGCGCTCGGCGACAAGGGCGGCGACGGGAATGTCATTCACGGCGATGTGGTCGCGATCGATACCGCCAACTGTCTGGTCCGCAGCGAGGGCCCGGTGGTGACGATGGTCGGCGTCCACGACCTGATCGTCGTCGCGACGCACGATGCGGTGATGATCCTGCCGCGCGGATCGAGTCAGGAGGTCAAGCGGATCGTCGAGCAGCTGAAGGGCCGCGCCCATCAGGTGCTGGACGTTCCGTTTCCGACGCAGGGCTGACGAAACCGGTTCAGCCGTGCTTCATGCGCGACAGACGATTGCACGCGCCGCAATAACGTTTATCTAACCGCATTGGCGCGCGGACCTGCGCTGTTGAGGAACATATCTTTGAGCCAATTGCCGCCCGGCACGCGTGTCCTGATCGTCGAAGACGATTCGATCATCGCCATGACAGCCGAAGACATGCTCGAAGAGGTCGGCTGCACGACCGCCGCCGTCGCCGCGACCCTCGCCGAGGCGCTGGCCCGCGCGGAGGACACCGACTTCGACGTCGCCCTGCTCGATCTCAACCTGAAGGATGAGGTGAGCCTACCGGTCGCCGCTTTGCTGCGATCGATGGGCAAGCCGTTCATCTTCGCCACCGGTTACGACGGCATCCCGGCGGACAGCGGCTTCGCTGACGCGCCGTTCATTTCCAAGCCGTACCGGATGGACCAGCTCGCTTCGATGATCGCGAGCGCGCTGCAATAGCACAAGGCCTTTTCGGTTCAATTCCGCGGCGACCAGGCGTAAGGCTGAGCTATGAACACGTTCTTCTTCTTCGCCATCATCGCCGCGATGATCGCCACCGTGGTCGCGCTGGTGCGCGGCGTCATCGCCATGCTGAAGACGACGGAGGCGGATCTGAAGGGCGGCGGCATCAGCCAGTCCGGCCTGAAACAGAACAGGATGATGCGGATGCGCATCGCATTTCAGGCGGTCGCGATCATCCTGGTGATTCTGCTGCTGATGGCCACGCGGAAATAACCACCGCATGGTGAAGCTGAACAGGATCTACACGCGGACGGGCGACGCCGGCCAGACGGGGCTGGTCGACGGATCACGCCTGCCCAAGCACGCGCCGCGCATGGCGGCGATCGGCGATGTCGACGAGCTCAATTCCGCGATCGGCGTCGCCCTGATCCACGGGATGCCGGACGAACAGCGCGACATGCTGGCGCGCATCCAGAACGAGCTGTTCGATCTCGGCGCCGATTTCGCGACTCCCGGCGAGGATTTCGCGCCGACCGACACGAGCCTGCGCATCGTCCCGTCCCAGACCGAACGGCTTGAACAGGAAATCGACGCGATGAACGCGTCGCTCGCCCCGTTGCGCAGCTTCATCCTGCCCGGCGGCGACCCGGCCGCCGCCGCGATCCACCTCGCCCGCGCGATCGCCCGCCGCGCCGAACGCACCGCCGTCGCCGCCGCGCAGGAAATGGCGATCAATCCCGCCGGCCTGGCTTATGTGAACCGGCTGTCCGACCACCTGTTCGTCATGGCGCGCTATCTGAACCAGCAGGGCCAGGGCGATATCTTGTGGAAGCCGGGCGCGACGCGGTAAACGAAGTGTTGCCTTTTTAAATTACCGTCATTCCCGCGCAGGCGGGAATCCACCGGGTCACATATTCCAGACTTGGTTAGTTCGCGCTGCCGTCTCAGTGGATTCCCGCCTTCGCGGGAATGACGTCGAGGGGTGGGAGGAAAACACTACAACTCCACCGGCACGAACGTCGCGAACATGTCCGCCGGTCTCCGCCAGCTCCCGCAGCGGCACGATATCGCAGACCTCGCCGAATCGGCCCCACATCGCCAGCACGTCGGGGTGCCCGTGCGCTTCCGCCACCGCACCTTCGGCCCATTCGAAGGTTTCGACGATCGTCCCGTCCTTCGCGCGCATCGCCTGCGCGGGGCGGTCGGTCGCAAAGCCGATGCGGCGCAATGTCGGCACATGATCGCGCACCGCCTGTAACAACGCGTCCTCCTGCCCCGCCTTGGGTCGATAGGCCACGATCACCAGATCACCCATAAACTCTCTCCCGCCTCTTGCCGCAACGGGCCGCATTCCCCATCTTGCCGGGCGACCACGACCGCGCGCAGCCGCTTGCGCCACGCGAACAAATCTGGAACAAACCGCTTCATGCTGACTCATATTTCGGTGCGCGGCGCGCGCGAACATAACCTGAAGAATGTCGATGTGGATATCCCGCGCGACAAGCTGGTCGTGATCACCGGCCTGAGCGGATCGGGCAAATCCAGCCTCGCCTTCGATACCATCTATGCCGAGGGGCAGCGCCGCTATGTCGAATCACTGTCGGCTTATGCGCGCCAGTTCCTGGAGCTGATGCAGAAGCCCGACGTCGATCATATCGAGGGCCTCTCCCCCGCCATCTCGATCGAACAGAAGACAACCAGCCGCAATCCGCGCTCGACCGTCGCCACCGTCACCGAGATATATGATTATATGCGGCTGCTGTGGGCGCGCGTCGGCGTGCCCTATTCGCCGACCACCGGCCTGCCGATCAGCGCGCAGACCGTCAGCCAGATGGTCGATCGGGTGATGCAGCTCAAGGAGAGCACGCGCTTCTATCTGCTGGCCCCCGCCGTGCGCGGCCGCAAGGGCGAATATCGCAAGGAACTGGCCGAGTGGCAGAAGGCCGGCTTCACCCGCGTCCGCATCGACGGCACTTTGTACGAGATCGAGGAAGCCCCCGCGCTCGACAAGAAATACAAGCATGACATCGAGGTCGTGGTCGATCGCCTCGTGATCCGCGAAGGCCTGGAAACGCGCCTCGCCCAGTCGTTCGAGACCGCGCTGCGGCTGGCCGACGGGCTGGTCTATGTCGATCTGGTGGATACCACCGTCGCGGAAGCCATGAGTAGCGAAACGGGCGGCGTGGTGGCGGAGGCGCGCGCGACCTTCTCGACGCTCGATGCCGCACCGGCCGACGAAGCTGCCTCAGCCCCCGCGAAGAAGATGAAGGGCACCGGCGTTCCGGATAACCGCATCACCTTCTCCGAGAAATTCGCCTGCCCCGTCTCCGGCTTCACGATCGCCGAGATCGAGCCGCGGCTGTTCAGCTTCAACGCGCCGCAGGGTGCCTGCCCGGCGTGCGACGGCCTTGGCGAGAAGCTGTATTTCGATCCGCAGCTGGTCGTCCCCAACGAGACTTTGTCGATCAAGCAGGGCGCGGTCGTGCCCTGGGCGAAGTCCAATCCGCCCAGCCCTTATTATATGCAGGTACTGGCCAGCGTCGCGCGCGCGTTCGACTTCAAGCTGGAGACGCCGTGGCGCGAGCTGCCGGAGGACGTCCGCGACGTCATCCTCCATGGCACGAAGGGCAAGGCGATCGTCCTGACCTTCATCGACGGCCGCAAGAGCTATGACGTGCTGAAACCCTTCGAGGGCGTCATCAACAATCTCGATCGCCGCATGCTTTCCACCGAAAGCGCGTGGATGCGCGAGGAACTTGGCAAATATCAGAGCGCCGCGCATTGCGAGGTCTGCCATGGCGCGCGGCTGAAGCCCGAGGCGCTGGCGGTGAAGATCGCCGGCGAGGATATCAGCATGTCCACCCGCCGCGCGGTCGGCCCGGCGCTCGCCTTCTTCTCGACGATGGCCGACAAGCTCAACCCGCAGCAGCGCGCGATCGCCGAACGCATCCTCAAGGAGATCATCGAGCGGCTCGGCTTCCTCAACAATGTCGGACTCGATTATCTCAACCTCGATCGCACCAGCGGCACCTTGTCCGGCGGCGAGAGCCAGCGCATCCGCCTCGCCAGCCAGATCGGCTCGGGCCTGTCGGGCGTGCTCTATGTGCTCGACGAACCCTCGATCGGCCTGCACCAGCGCGACAATGACCGGCTATTGGTGACGCTCCGCCGCCTGCGCGATCTCGGCAATACCGTGATCGTCGTCGAGCATGACGAGGATGCAATCCGCACCGCCGATTATGTGATCGACATGGGGCCGGGCGCCGGCGTGCATGGCGGCGCGATCATTGCGCAGGGGTCGCTCGACGATATTCTCGCCAGCGAGGAGAGCCTGACCGGCGCTTATCTGTCCGGCCGCCGGATGGTCGACGTGCCGACGAAGCGCCGCAAGGGCAATGGCCGCAAGGTCACCGTCCACGGCGCGACCGCGAACAACCTCAAGGATGTGACCGCCAGCATCCCGCTCGGCACGTTCACCTGCGTCACCGGCGTTTCGGGCAGCGGCAAGTCCAGCCTGACGCTCGACACGCTCTACGCCTCCGCCGCGCGCACCCTGAACGGCGCGCGCATGATCGCCGGCGCGCATGAGAAGGTCACCGGCCTCGAATATTGCGACAAGGTGATCGACATCGATCAATCGCCGATCGGCCGCACCCCGCGCTCCAACCCCGCCACCTATACCGGCGCCTTCACCAATATCCGCGACTGGTTCGCCAATCTGCCGGAAAGCCAGGCGCGCGGCTACAAGCCAGGCCGCTTCAGCTTCAACGTCAAGGGCGGCCGCTGCGAGGCGTGCCAGGGCGACGGCGTGCTCAAGATCGAGATGCACTTCCTGCCCGACGTCTATGTCACCTGCGACGTCTGCCACGGCGCGCGCTACAATCGCGAGACGCTGGAGGTGAAGTTCAAGGACAAGTCGATCGCCGACGTGCTCGACATGACGGTCGAGGATGCGGTCGAGTTCTTCAAGGCCGTCCCGCCGATCCGTGACAAGATGGCGATGCTGGCGGAGGTCGGCCTCGGCTACGTCAAGGTCGGTCAGCAGGCCACCACCCTGTCCGGCGGCGAAGCCCAGCGCGTCAAGCTCGCCAAGGAACTCAGCCGCCGCGCAACCGGCAACACGCTCTACATCCTCGACGAGCCCACCACCGGCCTGCATTTCGAGGATGTCCGCAAACTGCTCGAAGTGCTGCACGCGCTGGTCGAGCAGGGCAATACGGTCGTGGTGATCGAGCACAACCTCGAGGTCATCAAGACCGCCGACTGGGTGATAGACCTCGGCCCGGAAGGTGGCGACAAGGGCGGCGAGATATTGGCGGTCGGCACGCCCGAGCAGGTGGCGAAGGAGCCGCGCAGTTATACCGCGCGGTATCTGGCGCCGTTGCTGGGGATGAAGGTGAAGCGGGAGCAGGTGGCGGCGGAGTAAGATGAAAACCCTCGCCCCCGGAACGGGGGAGAGGGATACGCAGCCTTAGCGCCTCCGGCGCTTAGGCGAAGTTGGGAGAGGGGGAGCAACGCTGAGAGGCTCGCGACAATCTCCCGCACTGCCCCCTCTCCCCGACCCTCTCCCGCTGAAGGGGGCGAGGGAGCAGATGGAGCGCCGGCCCTTCGCTGCTCGACTTCACCCCGAAGCCGATATGGCATATCTGGAAGAGCGCGTGCGGTATGAAACAACCGGAGATTTCGGAGCGAGCGATGTCGAATAATGACGATCCAGCCCCTTGACCGGGCAAGCGCATCAGCTTCCCTCAGCTCGCCGCCGACATCATGCGCCGCCGGGCAGAACTCGGCGGAGAGATCGACATACCGCGTAATGACGGCAAACACCGTACCGCAAGCAAGCGCGCATTGCTGGAGGCCATCGAGGCCTCGGGCAAGAAGTGGTGACGCGGCTGCGAAAGGCCAATGATCGTGAGCAGCGAAGATATCTCAACCGGCTGGGTTGATCCCGACGACGCCCCTGAACTGACCGACGAATGGTTCGACAAGGCCGACATCAAGATCGGCGACCGCATCGTCCGCCGTGGCCGCCCCGCGGGATCAGCTAAGCAGCAGGTATCGCTCCGCATCGACATCGCCGTCCTCGACGCCTTCCGCGCCGATGGCCCTGGCTGGCAATCACGCATCAATGCCGCGTTGAGGAAAGCGGCGGGGCTGTGACGCCCTCAAAGGCTGATCAAAAGATAATGACCCTCCAAGAGTTCGGACAGGACGTCATCCGCCACCGCGCCGCGCTTGAAGGGGATATCGATATGCCCCGCAACAGTGGCAAACGCCGCTCGGCAAGCAAGCGCGCTTTGCTGGAAGAGATCGAGGCGACTGGCAAGATTGGGTGACGTCCGCGCATGACGCGCATCCTCTTCATCTGCAGCCGCAATCGCCTGCGCAGTCCGACCGCCGAAGCCGTCTTTTCTGGCCGGGAAGGAATAGAGGCGCTCTCAGCAGGGACCAGCCCGGACGCCGAGTTGCGGGTCGATGCCGATTTGATCGAATGGGCGGACCTGATCGTTGCGATGGAACGCAGCCATCGTCGCAAGCTGATGCGCGATTTTCCGCGACTGATGCGGGACAAGAAGATCGCCGTGCTAGGGATAAAAGACGACTATGGCTACATGCAGACCGAATTGGTCGCGCTGCTGGAACGGGCGATGGCGCCGTATCTCTAGCTTTGCTATGCCGGGCCAGTGGATCCCCGCCTGCGCGGGGATGACGGTGTGGAGAGGGGCTTAGGCTCCCGTCCTTCTCGACAAAAACGCCAGCCGCTCGAACAACATGATATCCTGCTCATTCTTCAGCAGCGCCCCATGCAGCGGCGGGATCGCCTTTTTCGGGTCGCGGGACTGGAGCACCTCCAGCGGCATGTCCTCGTGCAGCAGCAGCTTCAGCCAGTCGAGCAATTCGCTGGTCGAAGGCTTCTTCTTCAGGCCCGGCACCTCGCGGATGTCGTAGAAGATATCCATCGCCTTGCTGACCAGCATCTTCTGGATGCCGGGGAAATGGACGTCGACGATCGCCTGCATCGTGTCGCGATCGGGAAATTTGATGTAGTGGAAGAAGCAGCGGCGCAGGAAGGCGTCGGGCAGTTCCTTTTCGTTGTTCGAGGTGATGACAACGATCGGCCGTTCCTTCGCGGCGATCGTCTCGCCGGTTTCGTACACGTCGAACGACATGCGATCGAGTTCCTGGAGGAGATCGTTCGGGAATTCGATGTCGGCCTTGTCGATCTCGTCGATCAGCAGCACGGGAAGCTGCGGCGCGGTGAACGCCTCCCACAACTTGCCCTTGCGGATATAGTTGGAAATGTCGTGGACGCGCTCATCGCCGAGCTGGCCGTCGCGCAGACGGGCGACCGCGTCATATTCGTACAGGCCCTGATGCGCCTTGGTGGTCGACTTGACGTGCCACTGGATCAGCGGCGCGCCGGCGGCGGCGGCAATTTCATGCGCGAGCACGGTCTTGCCGGTGCCGGGTTCGCCCTTCACCAGCAACGGGCGGCGCAGCGTGACGGCGGCGTTGACCGCGACCTTCAGGTCCGCGGTGGCGATATAGTTGCTGGTTCCGTCGAAACGCACGTCTGATCACCTCGTCCTTGTGTGGATCGAGCGATAAGATGCTGCGGCGCGGCGTGCAAGCGGGTGGTATGCGGGCGCTATCCTGATCCTCCCTGAGCTTGCTCGGGGAGGGGAACCGCCCCAAGGGTGGTGGAGGGGTATGCCTGACATCGATAGTTCGGGCCCGCCCCTCCACCATCCTTCGGATGGTCCCCCTCCCCATGAAACATGGGGAGGATTTAGGTTACGACCCGACTCGCGCGAACTGGCGAGCTTCGAGCAGGTCCCACAGGCCGCGATGCTGGACGAGCAGTTGCTGGGCGCCGAACACCAGAGCGCGTTCGACGCCGGGGGTGCCGAGCGTCGCCGCCGCGACCGCCAGCGTTTCGCGGGAGGAGGGCAGGGACGGCGGGGTGAGCGGAACGCCGAAGCGCTGGGCGGCGGCGTCGATCACCTTGCGCACACCGCGCCAGTCGAGTGCGATCGCGAGCGCCGCGCCGATCGCACAGCCCGCGCGTTCCGATTTGGCGAGCATCTCGAGCGCGTGGCGCTGGCCGGTCACCGCGGCGTTCGATTCGGCCTGGCCCGGCGTGCTGGGCATCGGGCCCGCCGCGACGACGACGCGCGTGAAATAAGCGCGCTCTTCGGCAAAGGACGCCGCCGCCCGATCGAGCCATTCGGTGGCCGGGGAGAAGGTGCATTTTTCCCAGGCGATATCTATGATGCCGGGATAGTCGCCGTGCAGATGGCACAGATAATGGACCGCATCGGCCAGGTTGCGCGCGGCATCGCGGCCACTGGCGAAGATGTTGCACGCAATATAGGGGTGGTTCGCCGCGCCATCCGCCACCAGCAACGACGTCAGCGTGTCCGCCGCACTGCGCGGCGCCGCGATTTCCCGGCCGTACGGCACGGCTTCCGTTTTGTTCAACGCCATTTTACTCATCCCGAATACAACCGGTTACGCCATGATCGCATCGAATCGCACGATGCCCTCACCGGACCTTCTCTACCGCAATCGTCGTAAACGTCCGGTGTACGCAGCCGGAACGAAGTGAAATAAATATTAGGGAGTTCCCGATTGCGTTTGTCCGCCTGCAAAGCTGGCCATGGCCCGTTCAGCCAATAAGCGCTATACACGGTCGCTTATGGCCAAATCATCCCGATCCGACGACTGGGGCTTTCCCCGCTGGCGCGAATATGGCAGCGAACGCGGCGCCAAGCAGGTGAAGATGTGCGATCGTCACGGCTGCGATCAGCCCGGCGACCGCCCCGCCCCCAAATCACCCAACAGCCGCGAGCGCTGGTATTTCTGCGAAACCCATGCGGCCGAGTACAACCGCAACTGGGACTATTTCGAGGGCCTGTCCGCCGAGGACGCCAAGGCGCGCGAGGCCGATGAACGGCGATCCTCCGCCGGCTATGCCGAAGCTTCGCATTATGGCTGGGCCGGCCCCGGCGACGGCCGCTGGACCGGCGACGAACTGCGCGCGCTGGAAACGCTGGAGCTGGAAAGCGATGCGGATTTCGAATCGATCAAGGCGGCCTGGCGGCGCCACGCCAAGGCGAACCATCCCGATATGAAGCCGGGCGACGCCAAGGCGGCGGTACGGTTCCAGGCGGTTCAGGCGTCGTTCGAGATCCTGCGCCGGGCGGAAGAACGGCGCGTAAGACAGGGGTAGGGTCTCCCCCTCGTCCCTACTCCCAGCCGTCATTCCCGCGAAGGCGGGAATCCACTGGCCCGGTGGCGCGAACCCAAAGAGCTGGGGATATGTTGCCCGGTGGATTCCCGCCTCCGCGGGAATGACGGTTAAGGGAGAAGCGGGGCGCGCCTGTACCCGCCCCGCCCCGCACCTTATTTCCGCATGTCCTTCATATGCTCCCAGAAGGAGGCCCGCGCGGCTCTCGCCTCGTCCGGGCTGATCGTGCCGTCATGGTTGGTGTCGGCCCGGTCGAACATCGCGAGCGGCCCGGTCGATGCCTCCGCGAGCGTCAGCTTGCCGTCATGATTGACGTCGGCGCGATCGAACCATTTTTCGCCCATGCCCATGTTCAGGCCCATATGCCCACGCATGAAGGGGCCGCCATGGGGGCCATGTTCGTCGCCGGGCCCCATGCCGGGCGGCGGCATGTCGGGGCCGCCATGCCCCGCACGACCGCCATGGCCGAAACGGCCTTCGCCTTCCGGCGGGGACGCCATGAATTCGCCCTTCGAGATCATGCCGTCGTGATTCTTGTCGAGCGTCGCAAACATTTCGCCGCGATGCTCGGCCCGCTTCGCGTCGAATTCCTTCCGCACGGCTTCGCGGCGCGCATCGAATTCGGCCTTCGTGACGAAGCCGTCCTTGTTGGTATCCGCCAAAGCGAACTGCTCGGCGATCTTCGCCTGCAATTCCGCGCGCTTCATCGGCATATGCCGGCCCATATGGTCATGCGGCATGCCCTGCGCGAAGGCGGCGATTGCCAGCGTCGCGGCCAAGGTACCGCCCGCGACCAGAAATGATGTCTTCCGTTTCATGGTGATCCTTTCACAGGGTCGATGGGCCGCCGGGAAGGTGGGAGGAGACCGGCGGCCCACCTCATCGCCCGCTTTATTATGCCAATCTTGCTGGATTAGTTCCGATCTGCATCGACATTACGGCTTTGAAATAGACCGGCGGCGGCTTCGCGTCGTTGCGATCGATCAACGCGCACCACTCAATGCCTGTTGCAGCACGCCCAACTGACGGCGCGCGGCCGCCAGTTCCGCGCCGTTCAATATGCCGTCATGGTTGGTATCGGCCTGATCGAAGCGCGCCCGCGCTGCCGCCCGCACCTCGGCGAGGCTGAGCCGGTCGTCGCCATTGCGGTCGATCTGCGTGAACAGCATATCGAACATGCCGCCCGAACTGAGCGGCCCGTCGTCGTTCAGGCTGAGCTGCGGACGGCCGTCGGGTCCGGTGCTGAGATCGAACAAGGCCTGCGACTTGGGGCGGAGCGCCGCGCTGGCCGCGATGCCGAGCGCGCCGGCCGCCTCGGCGCGATCGATCACGCCGTCATGGTTGCGATCGACGGCCGCGAACCGCGCCGCCACCGCGCTGTCCAACCCCGCGCGCGTCGTCGGCAGATCCTCCGCCGTCGCCATCGCCGGCAGCATCGCCATCCCCACCACCAGCATTACATATTGCCGCCGCATCGTCCGCCTTCCTCCCGCGCCGTCATGACGCCGTCCATTTCGATCGTTAATAGAGCTTTGTCCCTGTATGCCGCTTGAACGCCGGGGCGTGCCTGTGGCAAGGGCCGCGCGCCCGCTTATGGAGATCAAGATGGCAGATGAAGTGAAGCGTGTCGTTCTGGCCTATTCGGGCGGGCTGGATACCAGCGTGATCCTGAAGTGGCTGAAGGAGACCTACAATTGCGAGGTCGTCACCTTCACCGCCGATCTCGGCCAGGGCGAGGAACTGGAGCCCGCGCGCGCCAAGGCGCTGCTGATGGGCGTGAAGCCCGAGCATATCTTCATCGACGATCTGCGCGAAGAATTCGTCAAGGACTATGTCTATCCGATGATGCGCGCCAACGCATTGTACGAAGGCCTCTATCTGCTCGGCACGTCGATCGCGCGGCCGCTGATCGCCAAGCGCCAGATCGAGATCGCGAAGCAGGTCGGCGCTGACGCCGTCAGCCATGGCGCGACCGGCAAGGGCAATGATCAGGTGCGCTTCGAGCTCGGCTATTATGCGCTCGCGCCCGACATCAAGGTCATCGCGCCATGGCGCGAATGGGATCTGACCAGCCGCACCCGCCTGATCGAATATGCCGAACAGCATCAGATCCCGGTGCCGAAGGACAAGCGCGGCGAATCGCCCTTCTCGACGGACGCGAACCTCCTGCACACCTCGTCCGAGGGCAAGGTGCTGGAAGATCCGTGGAACGAGGTCCCCGATTACGTCTATTCGCGCACCAACAATCCTGAGGACGCGCCGGACGTGCCGGAGATCATCACGATCGATTTCGAACGCGGCGATGCCGTCGCGATCAACGGCGGGGGCCTGTCGCCCGCGACGATCCTGGCAAAGCTCAACGATTATGGCCGCATCCACGGCATCGGCCGGCTCGATCTGGTCGAGAATCGCTATGTCGGCATGAAATCGCGCGGCATGTACGAGACGCCCGGCGGCACCATCCTGCACCTCGCGCATCGCGGCATCGAGCAGATCACGCTCGATCGCGGCGCGGCGCATCTGAAGGACGAGCTGGCCCCGCGCTATGCCGAACTGCTCTATAACGGCTTCTGGTTCTCGCCCGAGCGCGAGATGCTGCAGGCGGCGGTCGATCACAGCCAGCAGAAGGTCACCGGCACGGTACGGCTGAAGCTGTACAAGGGCGGCGTCCACGTCATCGGCCGCAAATCGCCGTACAGCCTCTATTCGGAAAAGGTCGTCACCTTCGAAGACGACGCCGGTGCCTATGACCAGCGCGATGCCGAGGGCTTCATCAAGCTCAACGCCTTGCGCCTGCGCCTGCTCGGACGGCGCGACGGGCGGTAAGCGCACACATCTTTCCGAAAGCGCTCGCCCCGATGATCTCGTCATCCCGGACCTGATCCGGGGTGACGGTTAAGGTTGCTTCGCCGTCCCCATCAGATCATCCCGCCGCAGCCCGACGATATCGATCGGGCCGTCGTCATAATTGCCGACCTCGGTGCGCCCTTCGAACAGTTCGTCGAGGAACAGGTCACCCTTGTCATAGGCCCATGGGCCCAGCCGCAGCAGCCAGATCGTCGGGATCGCCCGCGTCTTCGGATCGATCGCGATCGCGTGGAGATGGGCGGCGTCGAGCGATGGCACGCCGCGCGATCCGCTGACATACCAGCTGCCCGGCGGCGGGTTCAGCGTCGGCACCGGGCCGGGGATTGGAACGCTCGGCATATGCACGCCCAGATCGCGCGTCGCCCGGTCGAACGGCAACGCGCCTTCATTGGGATAAGCAAAGACGACATCGCCCGGCCGGAATTTCGCCTGCATCCAGTGGATCGCGCGATACCAGTCCTGCGTCGGCCCGGCACGGCGGGTCCGAACATCGGATGCCGCCTGCGATAGCGACAGCCAGATCAGGGCAGCGATCAGCGCGCAACGCCACAGGCCACGCGACCCGCCCAGCCCGATTGCCAGCAGAATGATCGCGGGAATGGCCAGCGGCGTCATCGTGCGGATAATGAACACCGGACTGATCGTCGCCGAAATCGCCAGCGAGACAAGGACCGGCAGGAACGCCAGGATCAGCAACGCCGCGGCCAGCCGCCGTCCGATCGCCGACCGCGCCAGCACGACGAAGCCGCCGATCGCCAGGATCGCCGCCGCGATCCGCATGTCGTCGCGCGGACCGGCATGGACCACCGTGACCCGCCGCCACAGATCGTGCGTATCGAATTTCAGCCAGGTCGACGTGATCCAGGTCGGCGCCTGATCGACCATGATCGCAAGCGCCGGCAGATAGACGATCGCGACCGCGATATGACCGACGGCCAGCGCCAGCCAGTCGCGAAGATCGAGCCCGCGTCCGACGATCAGCATCGCCAGCGCCAGCACGAGCGCCAGCCCGAACAACGGCCCCAGCGTATGGAGCCACAGCATCGTCGCGACCGCGAGCAGATAGAACGCAAACGCCCGCCCCCGAACCGGCAGGCCGGCGGCGCGCCGCCGCGCGACGGTGCAGACAGCGAGGATGCCCAGCGCGTAAACGAGGATCATCACCGGATAGGGTCGCACTTCGCGCGCCATCATGATCAGCATCGGCGACAGCGCCGCCAGGACGAACGCAGCCCCCCCCACCACATCGGCACGGCGCGCATCCTGGCCAGCCAGCAGCGCCGCGGCGCGCGCCGCCAGGGCCGCGACCGGGATCGTCGCGATGCCGCACGCCAGCCCCAGCGACCGATAGGCGATCAGGCCATCGCCGGCGAAAAAGGTCCAGACGTGCAGCAGCGAATAATAAAAGGGCGGATGCGTTTCATAGCGCGGCACGACCGTCCACAGGAAATGCCAGCCCTTGCCGGCCGCATAAGCGCTATAACCTTCGTCCAGCCACATCGGCGTGATGCCGATATGCCAGACGCGCAAGCCGATGCCCGCCGCCAGCAACAGGGCCAGGATGGTCGCCCCCAGCATCGGCGAAGCAGCGATATGGGAGATTTTGCGGAAAGCGTTCATGCCGTTCGGCGCTTAGAAGATGGGGCGCGATCCGACAATCAAAAGCGCTGCGGACTTGTCCGGCCGACATGGTTTCGCGGCCGAAATGGCGGATCGCCGCTGGCACTGAATCGATCCGCCCCTTGCGGGCATGGGCAGGGCGAAATATGGCCGACGGATGTTCCGGTCCACGCCGCACAAAACCCCGCCCGAAGGTTGGTGGACCAGCCCATGGTATATCGGTGCGCTCGCGCTCGCCTGCATAATTCCGCTGCTGCGCCCGCAGGTGCCGCCGCTGATCGATCTGCTCGGCCACATGGGGCGCTATACGATCGAGCTGGCGGACCCGCAGTCGCCGTTGCGCGCGCGCTATTTCGATTTCAAATGGGCTCTGATCGGCAATCTGGGCGTCGATCTGCTGATCATTCCGATGGCAAAGATCTTCGGGATCGAACTCGGCGTGAAGCTGATCGTGATGGCGGTGCCGCCGCTGACGTTGACGGGGCTGTTGCTCGTCGCCCGCGAAGTCCATGGCCGGCTGCCCGCGACCGCCGCCTTTGCCGCCCCCTTTGCCTATTGCTGGCCCTTCCAGTGGGGTTTCATCAATTATGTACTGGCGATGGCGTTGACGCTCAACGCCTTCGCCTTGTGGCTTTATCTGGCGCGCATCGACAGATTGCGGTTGCGTGCGGTCCTGTTCGTGCCGATCGGCGCGCTGATCTGGCTGGCGCACGGCTTCGCCTGGGGCGTGCTGGGGCTGCTGACCTTCGCCGCCGAGATCGTGCGCATGCGCGATCAGGAAGGCCGCAGCTTTCTTTCATCCTTGCTGTTCGGCGCCCTCCACTGCCTGCCGATCGCGCCCCCCCTGCTGCTGATGGCCTTGTGGCGCAGCGGCAATGTTGGCGGCGCGACCACCGACTGGTTCAACTGGAAGGCGAAATACGTCTATCTGGTCTCGTCGCTGCGCAACCACTGGATGTGGTTCGATATCCGCCAGGTCTCCGGCCTGATGATCCTCGTGCTGTTCGCGCTGTTCGGCCTCGGTTTTCGCATGCGGCGCACATTGGGCGTTGCGACCGTCGTGCTGATCATCGCTTATGTGCTGATGCCGCGTATCGTCATCGGATCGGCCTATGCCGATATGCGACTGGCCCCCTATGTCGTGGCGATCGGTGTGCTCGCGGTCGTGCCGCGCTTCACCAATCGCCGCGCGCTCAACGGGGTGGCGATACTGGCGCTCGCCTTGTTCGTTTACCGCATCACCTTGTCCACGGATCGCTTCGAGGTATTTGCACGGCATCACGAGGCGCAGCTGCAGGCGCTCGATCATGTCGAGCCCGGATCGCGGGTGTTCGTGCTGGTCGACCTGCCTTGCCTCAGCCTGTGGGAATCGCCGCGCATGGAGCATCTGGGCGCCATGGCGATCGTGCGGCGCGGCGCCTTCGTCAACGGCCAGTGGACGGCGGCCGGCGCGCAATTGCTCAGCATCAAATATGCGCCCGCCAAGGGCTATGCCGAGGATCCGACGCAGGTGATGCGGCCCAAATATTGCAGGGCGAGGACGGCGCGCAGCATCGAAAGCTCGATCGCGTTGTTCCCGCGCCAGGCGTTCGACTATCTCTGGCTGATCGATGCGACGCACGATCACTGGCCGGGCAACGATCCGACACTGAAGATGATCTGGAACGGCGGGGAGCGCGGCGCGCTCTACCGGATCGTCGGCTCCGCCACCATGGCCATGGATACGCCGAACGGAACGGACAAGGTCGTCACCCAGTGACGTTCGGCGCCGAAGATCGCGGCCAATATCCCGTTCACGGGCCGCGACGGCATCGCATCGTCACCGCCTTCATGCTTCGTCAGCTTGCCCAAAGCGCGGACCGCGACGATGAGCGGAAAGAGCAGGCTGTTGAAATGGGTGCGGTGCACCGGTTTCAACCCTGAATCGCGGATCGTCTTCGTCAGCGATCCCGTCGTGTAGCGACGCTGATGATGGTGGACGACATCGTGCGCGCTCCACAGCCACGGCATGGCCGGCACCGTGATCAATATGCGTCCGCCCGGCGCCAGCTTGCCGGCGAGCGCGCTCAGCGCGGGCACGTCTTCCGGAATATGTTCCAGCACATCGAGCAAAACGATCAGGTCATAATGGCCGTCTTCCAGCGGCACGCCGTGCGGCAGATAGCCGCCCTTGATCGTGAGGCCGCTGCGCTGTTCGGCGAGCGCGCGCGCGCCATCGTCGGGCTCGATCGCATCGACATCGCCATAAGCCTGCAGCAGCGACAGGTTGGACCCGGTGCCGCAGCCGACCTCGAGGATCTTGAGCGGCCCTGCCTTCGGACGATAGCGCTCGATCAGCCGCGCTATGATCTTGCGGCGGGCGGTGAACCACCAGTGATCGGCGTCGATTTCCGCCATGCGATCATAAGCCGAGCGATCCATCAGGCTTGTTCCTCAATGCCGATCCAGTCGCGCACGATATAGATCGGGCGATGCTTGGTCTCGACCAGGATCCGGCCGACATATTCGCCCAATATGCCCAGCGACAGCAATTGCACGCCGCCCAGGAACAGGATCGCGACCATCATCGACGCATAACCGGCGACGTCGACCCCGAACAGCAGGGTGCGGATCAGCAGGAACACCGCATAGAAGAGCGAGAACAAGGCGATCAGCGCGCCGATATAGCTCCACACCCGCAAGGGCGCGGTCGAGGCGGAGGTGATGCCGTCGATCGCCAGCGTCCACAGCTTCCAATAGTTGAATTTCGTCGTGCCCACGGCGCGTTCGGCGCGATCATATTCGACCGCGGTCTGGCGAAAGCCCGACCAGGCGAACAGCCCCTTCATGAAGCGGTTGCGTTCGGGCATGCGCCGGATGACGCCGACCACCTTGCGATCGAGCAGCCGGAAATCGCCGGCATGTTCGGGGATCTTGTCCATCGAAAGCCAGTTGTGCGCGCGATAATAGAGATCGGCGGTCAGCCGTTTCGGCAGGCTGTCGGTCATGCGGTTGCGGCGTACGCCGTAAACGACGTCAAATCCCTCCCGCCAGCGATCGATCATCTCGCCGATCACTTCCGGCGGATCCTGCAGATCGACATCGATCGGAATGACGGTGCGGCCATGGGCATTGTCGAGGCCCGCGGAGAGCGCCGCTTCCTTGCCGAAGTTGCGCGACAGCGACAGGCCGGTGATGCGCGGATCGGCATCATGCGCGGTCAGGATCGCCGCCAGCGTGGCGTCAGTGCTGCCGTCGTCGATGAAGATGATCTCCCAGGCGGCGGCGCTGCCGTCGGGCTCGCGCAACGCATCGAGCACGCCGCCGACCCGCTGCACGAACGGCAGGATCGAATCCTCCTCATCCTTGACCGGCACGATGACGGAAATGAGCGGCATGTCGGTTTCCATCATTCCGCGAACACCCATTGGCGATTCAACCAGAAGACCAGCAACGGCGTGATGCCGATCACCAGCGGATCGGGCGACCAGCTGGGCAGCCGCAGATGCTGGACGAACAGCCAGACCCAGAACAGGTTGAGCGAAAAGCTGATCAGCGACACCAGCACGAAGCGAAAGACGTTCCGCCCGACATTGTCGCGATTGCCATGGCCGCGAAAGCTCCACTTGCTGTGGATGATATAGCCCGTGACGACCGCCCCCAGAAAACCCAGCGTCCAGGCCAGCTTCGGATCGAGCGCGAGGAAGGCGATACCGGCATGATAGATGCCGATATTGACGAGCGTCGCGAGCCCGCCGGTGATGCCATAGCGCACCAGCTGGCCGAGCAGCGCGATCCTGTCCTGTGTGAAAATGCGGGCGGACTGCATAGGATGTGCGCTCTTCCATAAAAGCGCGCGCGTCTCAAGCGCCGGTGTCGGTTGGGTGTCGTATCGATTGATCGCGTGGCCATAATACGTCGTCATCCCGAACGTGACCTCACGTGCGCTATCTTTGGGAGACTTACCCCCCTTCGTCATTCCCGCGCAGGCGGGAATTCACTGGGGCCGGTCGCGCGAACCAACGAGGAGCAAAATATGCGACCCGGTGGATTCCCGCCTGCGCGGGAATGACGATTTGGGGCGGACGACACACCTTTCGATGGTTCAGCACCATAAGGTAAGGCCCACCGCGACCCTTGCTCTGCCCCTCCGATCCGCTATGCCGCTTGGCGCAAGGCAGGACGCGAGGACCCGGTGGAAGACAGGATCATCAGGATCATCGAGGTCCATTGGCGGCGGGTCTTCTGGCTGCTGCTGGCCGGCGCGGTCATCTATTTCCTCGCCTATAAATGGGGCGCAATCCGCTGGTTGGCGCTGGCCGACACCGACGACAATATGCGTTTCGCGCAGGTGCGTGCGCTGCTGAACGGGCAGGGCTGGTATGATCTGCGCCAGCACAAGCTCGATCCGCCGCTGGGCGCGAGCATCCATTGGACGCGGATCGTCGACCTGCCGATCGCCGCCTTGCTGCTGATCTTCCAGCCGATCGCGGGCAGCTATTTTGCACAACAGGTCGCCTGTGCGGTCGCGCCGATGCTGGCCTTTGCGGCCACGTTATGGGCGCTGATCCTGGCCGCCCGGCGGATGATCGCGCCGACCGCTTATCCGCTCGCCTTCGCGATGCTGATGTGCGCGCAGACCTCGCTCGGCATGTGGATGCCGCTGCGCATCGATCATCATGGCTGGCAGCTGGCGATGCTGATGCTCGCGGTCGCCGGCCTGACCGATTCCAACCAGCGCCGCAGCGGCATCACCGTCGCGATCGCCAGCGCGATCTCGATCGGCATCGGGCTGGAACTGCTGCCGTCGATGGCGATGGCGGGCGCCGCGATCGTGGTGCGCTGGATCTGGGACCGCGAAGAATCCGAACGGCTGCGCACCTATGCGATCGCGCTGGGGGGCAGCATCGCGCTGATCTATGCGGCCTTCGCCAGCTACGACAATCGCCAGCTGATCTGCGACGCGTTGACCCCCGTCTATCTCGCGCCGATCATGGCGGCGTCGGCGCTGCTGCTGATCATCTCCATGGTGCGCACAGAAAATCGCTGGCTGCGGCTCGTGCTGGCGGTGATCGTCGCGGGCATCCTCGTCGCGGGCTTCGCGACCTTCTTCCCGCAATGTCTGGGTCGGCCCGAACATATTTCGCCAGAACTCGACAAATTATGGTTCCGCAACGTCCGCGAAGTGAAGCCGCTCTACTCCAAGGATCTTGCCGATGTGCTGAGCATCATCGCGCTGCCGATCGCCGGAATCATCGGCAGCTTCTGGGGCGCATGGCGCACGCGCGGCACCCGCTTCGCGGCGGTGTGGATCGAAATCGGCGTGCTGACCCTGTTTTCGACGGCAATGCTGGCCTGGCAGGCGCGCTATGGCCC
>Ga0207711_10001453_pt1 | contig 22141 bp, 22 predicted proteins | sample KBSS34metaG_FD_184401 | JGI IMG/M metagenome (GOLD analysis project Ga0207711, IMG submission 184401) | Switchgrass rhizosphere microbial communities from Kellogg Biological Station, Michigan, USA - KBS S3-4 metaG (SPAdes) (version 2) | ecosystem: Host-associated > Plants > Roots > Rhizosphere...
CGCCACCATCACCACGCTCTTCATGTGTGACGTTTCCGGCAAGCTGGTGAAACGGGCCAATTCGGCGATGGTCTTTACATTGGGTGTGTGAAACTCTTCGGGCATCAGATCGCCCTCAGGGTCATGAATCTCTACATAGTCGGCGCCGCGCACAACAAAAGTTCCACCCGCCACGATGTACTCCAGCCCGGAGCGGTCGAAAATCCGGCTGTACGCCGCGCGGTGCATCTCATAAGACACGTCCAGTCCGGCGGCATCCTTATCGAAGGAACATGAGCCCTGCAGCGTGAACCAGATTTGCGGGAGCTGTTTGTAACTGCGCAACAAGCCGCGCGCGATGGAAGCCATCACCTTGGCCTGGTTTAGCTTTGTCGCGGGCAGGTGAAACTCCTGCGCGCCGATCGAGTCCATCTCTTCACGCACAATCGCGGTGATCTTCAGCAGCGATCGCTGTCCCAGGAACAAGTGGCTGTAGTTTCCAGATGACAGTTGGCGAACATAGCCGGCACGCTCCAGGAGCGGGTGCTCGTCTCGCAAGGTAGGAATGAAAAGCTTGCTCCAGTGCATGGAAGTTGTGATTCTACCTAATATGGACAAACTCTTCGAAGGTAAAGTTGCTGTCATCACCGGCGGCAGTTCGGGCATCGGGCGGGCCACGGCCATCGCATTTGCTGCGGAAGGCGCTCGCGTGGCGATCGGGGCGCGGCGGGCGGCTGAAAGTGAGGAGACCATTCGCCAGATCCAAGCTCAAGGCGGGGAAGCGATTTTCGTACCTACCGATGTCACCCGCGCGGATCAAGTCAAGAATCTGATGGACACGGCCGTGAGCCGCTGGCAGCGCCTGGACTACGCATTCAATAACGCCGGGATCGGAGGCTCTGCTTTTGTTTCGCTACCGGATTACGCGGAACAGGTATGGGACGACGTCATCAACGTCAACCTGAAGGGCGTGTTCCTGTCGATGAAGTACGAGATTCCGCACATGCTGAAGTCCGGCGGCGGCGCGATTGTCAACATGTCTTCCGTGGCGGGCCTGATCGGCGGACCGGTGGGCGTTGCGTATTACGCGAGTAAACATGGAGTCATCGGCGCGACCAAAGCCGCCGCGATGGAGTACGCCCAGAAAGGAATCCGTGTGAACGCAGTATGCCCTGCGGTGATTCCTACGGATCTTTCCAAGGGCGTTTTCGACGGCGACAACGAGGCGCGCGCGCTGGCGCTTCATCCCATGGGGCGCTTTGGGACCACTCAGGAAGTTGCCGATGCGGTGGTGTTCCTATGCTCCAGCAAGTCGTCGTATATTACGGGGCACTCGCTTCCGGTGGATGCAGGCTTACTGGCCCGTTAGGAAGGGGTCAGGGCGTCCAGACCAACGTTTCCGCCCGATAGCAGCAGCACCACGTGCTTGCCCGCGGAAAACTGCCCTTGCAGCCGTCCAGCCGCGGCGTAGGTACACGAAGCCGCGGGTTCCGCCAGAACCTTCAGGCGATCCAATAAAAAGCGCGCGGCCTCGATCGCGTCCTTGTCGGAAACCACCGTGACGCTTTCAAGAAACTGCTGGGCTATCGTGAAGGTGCGCTCCGATGGAGCCGGGGCTCCCAAGCTTCGCGCGATGGACGTCATGGCTTCCAGCGTGACGATCTTGCCTGCCGCCAGCGAACGAGCCATCGAGTCCGCGCCCTGCGTCTCCACGCCCCAGATCCGCACCGACGGTTTTAGCGCCTTGATTACGGTCCCGACGCCAGCCATCATTCCGCCGCCGCCAATGCTGAGGACGATGTCAGTAACCTGGGGAACGTCATCCAGAATTTCCAGCGCGATGGTTCCCTGACCGGCCATCAACACCGGATCATCGAAGGGATGAATGTAGATCCAGCCGTCGCGTTCGAGCTCGGCGGTCTGCGCGAAGGCGTCGGCCGCCGTGGACGCGAATTTCACTTGCGCTCCGTAACCACGGGTCGCTTCTTGAACGGACGCGGGCGAGTTTTCGGGCATCAGGATCGTCGCAGGCAGATCCAGCGCGCGGCCGGTATACGCGACGGCCAGGGCATTGTTGCCTCCGCTGACGGTGACCAAACCCTTGGCATTTATTTCAGGAGCTAAGCTGAGCGCCTTGTTGAAGGTCCCGCGCACTTTGAACGAGCCGGTCTTCTGGAACAGCTCCAGTTTGACGTAGACGTTGGTCTTGAGCCGTTCACTAAGCGCGACGCTGGGGACCAGGGGAGTCCGGCGCACGCAGGAAGCGATCCGCTGGCGGGCGCGCTGCACATCGTTAAGAGTAAGGTCGAGAGTGAGGCCTGGAGTCAGCTCTTCCGGCATGAACTTCTCAGTGTAGCCCGTGTAAAACTAGGTTCCATGAAAAACAACTTCGCCACGGTGGAATACGCCGGCGACGATTTCTTTATCGCGGTCACCCCCAGCGGCCACGCGCAGGTCCTGGATATCAAGGGCGAGCGCTCGGCCGCTTCGGGACCGCTGGAATTGTTGATGATCGCCTTGGGCGGCTGCACGGGCGCCGATGTGATCTCCGTGCTGCACAAAAAACGCGAGCAGGTGACGGGTTATAAGATCGAGGTGCGGGGCGAGAGGCGGGAGGAACATCCCCGCAGCTTCCGGCGCTTCGAAGTGCGCCACATCGTGCGGGGGAAGGGAATTTCGGAGAAAGCAGTGGCGCAGGCGATCCAACTATCTACGGATAAATACTGCGGTGTGGCCGCAACCGTGCGGCCCACCGCGGAAATCGTCACCAGCTACGAGATTCAGCAAGAACCGGAAGAAAAAGCTTCGTAACTACTTCTTCTGCAGCTCGGCGAGCGCTTCGAGCACTTCCTTGCTGTGCGGATTCGGATCCACCTTCAAGTAGACCTTGCGGATGGTCCCCTGCGGGTCCACCAGGAAGGTGTTGCGCGCGGCGACTTCGTTGGCCCCAAATTTCTGCGTGGAGCCATACGAGTTCACCACCTCATGCTTCTCGTCGGCCAGCAGCTTGAAGGTTAGGTTCTCCTTGGTGCAGAACTCGACGTGCGAATCGACGCTATCCACGCTCACGCCTACGATGGCGGCGTTCATTTTGTCGTACTTGGGCTGGTCGGCCTGGAAATTGTGCGCTTCGATGGTGCAGCCGACCGTCATATCCTTGGGATAGAAGTACAACACAACCCACTTGCCCTTGAAATCGTGGAGGCTGACGGTCTTGCCTTCCTGCGATTTGAGCGTGAAGTCGGGGGCCTTGGTTCCGGCGGTCGGCGCTTCCGCTGCGGACGCGACCAATACCAGCAACGCTAGGGCAAGAATCGCAGTTAGAACGATGCGTGACGTTTTCATATAGAGTTCTCCTCTCGGTCCAGTTTACACGGAATCAGGTTCGCGTCGGGATCAGCCTCTGGAATCGGACGCGGCGTTTTTGGCCTACTTAATTCGGAAACCCGGGTGCCCATCGAACCGTGGGACCTCTGAGTCTGCGGCCTAACGTATCTGCGAAGTAGTCGGCTTCCATGACCGACAGGCTGCGAGGGGGCCAGCTGTACGACCCACCAACGGGAAAGAGCCTGATGACGGGCTCCGATTGAATCGGGTTGGAATCGAATAACCCGGCAAGGGTCGTGTAGAGTGCGAAAACAAATAGGTCGCCGATACCGAACGCGACACTGTGAATGTTCTTGAACCTGTGGTGAGGCATGACGATCGGGCTCGTCCCTATCGTTGCGGCATGACGAAAATATTGAGCTCCCCAGCCTCCAGAGCCACATCTGGCGATCCATATTCTGAAGTTCAAGGGGATCTCTAATGTGGATCGAAACTTTGAGCGCTCCTCTATCGGTGTCACCGCGTCTTCCGGATGATTCCACTCTCCAACCATGATTTTGAGCGCGATCCACTGGCCTAGGACACGCATGGCTTCCATCGTGAGCTCGTGGGGCCTCGTGTTAATCAAGGGAGTCAAGATTGGCTTTGCTGAGTTTTCTAGGACGCTCATCCAGCCGTTGTTGCACTGCCTGCAAACTGCACGAATTGTCTTTGTCCAGGTATGTCCTTGCCGTGACGTGACCTCTGGAGGTTTCACTAACTTCGTCTTTTGGGCGATTGTAAAGACCTGCTCCACATGACGGTTATCGGGGTACCTCGGCAGCAGGACGGACGCCCATTCCGGCCAGAAATGCTCCTTGCTGAGGTTTCCGCCTCCGCAGAGGATGCACCTCCCCGGCAGCTTGTTCTTGCGGTTAAGTCTCTTTGCCACCCATCAACCCGTCCTTTGCCACTACAACACAATCAAACGCATTTTGGCGACCGACCTTTCCCCATCCATTCCCTCTCTGTATACTGAATGACGTAGTCCCAAAGGAGGCCCCGTGGCAGCAGTCAAATTTACCCTGAACGGAAAATCGCAAACGGTGGACGTGGTCCCGCAGATGCCCTTGTTGTGGGTGCTGCGTGACAGCCTGGGCATGACCGGCACCAAGTTCGGATGCGGCATGGCCCTGTGCGGCGCCTGCACCGTGCACATCAACGGCCAGCCGACCCGCTCCTGCACCACCCAGGTTTCGACGGTCGCGGGCAAGAGTGTCACGACCATCGAAGGGCTCTCCTCCGATAACAGCCATCCGGTACAGAAGGCCTGGATCGAGGCCGACGTGCCGCAGTGCGGCTACTGCCAATCGGGCCAGATCATGACGGCGGCGGCTCTGGTGGCCAAGACCACCAATCCTACGGATTCCGATATCGACGAAGCCATGCGCGGCAATCTGTGCCGCTGCGGGACGTATCAGGCCATCCGCCAGGCGGTACATCTCGCCGCACGCTACCAGGCGCAGGCCAAGGGAGGTGCGCAATGAACCCCGTTAATCGCAGAAGTTTCCTGAAGACTGGCGCCGCGGTCGGCGGCGGATTACTCGTCGGCTTCCAACTGCCGCTGAAGAGTCAGGCGCAGACTGCCGGCCCAATTACACTGAACGCCTTCGTGAAGGTCGGTACCGACGATACGGTCACCCTTGAGATCCACAAGTCCGAGATGGGGCAAGGGACGGTAACTTCGCTCTCCCAGTTGCTGGCCGAGGAGCTGGAGTGCGACTGGAAGAAGATTCGCACCGAGTTCCCGGGCGTTGCGCCGGTGTATGGCGCGCCGATGATGGGCGCTTATGGGAGCTTGAGCGTCCGCACCTCGTGGCAGACTCTGCGCCAGGCCGGCGCCGCCGCGCGCGAAATGCTGGTGCAGGCGGCCGCCCAGCAGTGGAAGGTCGATAAATCGCAGTGCCGGGCGGAGAACAACACCGTGGTCAATACCGCAAGCGGCGCCAAGCTGACGTACGGCGCTCTGGCGGCAGCGGCGGCGAAGCTGCCCGCGCCCACTGGTATCGCGCTGAAGACTGCCGCTCAATATAAAGTGATCGGGACTTCGCCCAAGCGCCTCGATACGCCCGCGAAAGTCAACGGCTCTATCGGATTCGGGCTCGACGTGCGACGTCCGGGGATGCTGTATGCCTCGCTGGAACGTTGCCCCGTTTTTGAAGGCAAGGTCGCCAGCTTCGACGCCTCAAAGGCGATGGCTGTGCCAGGCGTCAAGAAGGTCGTGCAGATTTCGAACGGCGTGGCCGTCATCGCCGACAATACCTGGAGCGCGATGGAAGGCCGCAAAGCTCTGGTCATCAAGTGGGACGAGGGCAAGTGGGCCAACGTATCCACGCCGGCTCTGCGGCAGGAATGGGCCGGTCTGGCCGCCAAGCCGGGCATGTCGATGCGCAAAGTAGGCGACGCCGCGGCCACCTTCGCTGGAGCCGCCAAGAAAGTCGAAGCGGTCTACGAAGCGCCCTATCTTTCGCACGCTCCCATGGAACCGCTGAACGCCACCGTAGAGGTGCGTCCCGACGGCTGCGACATCTGGGTGTCTTCGCAGATTCAATCCCTGGCGCAGCAGACCGCGGCGATGGTCACGGGGCTTCCCGCCGATAAGTGCCTGATCCACACGCAGTATTTAGGCGGCGGATTTGGACGGCGCGGCGGCGCGGATTACGTTACCGAAGCCGTGGAAATCGCCAAGGCGATGTCGCCCACGCCGGTCAAGCTCACCTGGACGCGCGAAGACGACTTGCAGCACGATACGTATCGTCCCGCATCCTACGTGAAGTTCTCGGGTGGCCTCGACGCTCAGGGCGCGCCCGTATCGTTCAGCGCTCGCGTCGTCTGCCCGCCGTTTGGCGGCAACGGCACGGCTGTCGAAGGCATTCAGGACATGAAGTATGCCATCCCGAATGTGCAGGTGGAATTCACGGCTCCGGATACCGGGACGCCGGTCAGTTACTGGCGTTCGGTGGGCTACTCGCAGAACACTTACTTCATGGAGGCCTTCATCGACGAGATGGCCGCCGCGGCTGGAGCGGATCCGGTCGAGTTCCGCCGCAAGCTGCTGGCGGGCACTCCGCGCCTGTTGAACGTTTTGAATCTCGCGGCGGAAAAATCCGATTGGGGCAAGCCGCTTCCGGCCGGCCGCTTCCGTGGCGTCGGTGTGGTGAATAATATCGGCAGTTTCAACGCGCAGGTGGCCGAAGTTTCCGTCACGCAAGGCAAGGTAAAGGTGCATAAGGTGGTCTGCGCGATCGACTGCGGGCAGGTGGTCAACCCCGCCATCGTCGAGGCGCAGATCCAGAGCGGCATCGTCTACGGCATGAGCACGGTGACGAAGCTCGGCATCACGCTCGATAAAGGGCGCGTGGTGCAGAAGAACTTCAACAACTACGACCCCATCCGCATCGATGAGATGCCGGTAGTGGAAGTGCACATCGTTGCGAGCCGCGAAAATCCCGGCGGAATCGGCGAAGCCAGCACGCCGAGCATCGTCCCGGCGGTGGTGAACGCCGTGTACGCCGCGACTAAAAAACGCGTGCGGATGCTGCCGATTAAGGCCGCGGACCTCGTTTAGCCGCAAATAAACGCGAATGAACGCAAATCTCTACCCACGTTTATTCGGCGCCTGATGAATGGGCGGGCTTGCTAGCTCTTATCCGCGATCCGTTTCTTGCTCATCGAGCCGACTGTGAAGCTTCCGGGCGGTGCATTGTGAAGCGTTTCATGACATCCGTCGATTTTGCAGAGAGGAATCATGTTCTTTGGTTCATGGAGGTCCGGAACGCCCCTCTTCCAATGGTGGAATGTCGCGTCGGCTATCGTTGAGATCTTCTTGCTGCACAACTGGCAGACTCCTCGATAGTGTTTGAAGCTTTTTGCCTTCTGTGTCTTTGTGGGATTTGTACGCCAGTCAGCATTCGATTGCTGCCAATATCGGATTTCCTGAACGATCGCTTCCGGCGGGCAGCCTAGGCGAAAAGCGTGCCTGTTCGTGAAACGAACTAAGCCTGCCCTTATGATCTTCCTTTGCTCATCCGCGAGGCCGGATTTATATTTTCTCAATAGGCACCGATCAGATCCCAGGATAGGTTGAATCTTATTCGCGTTTATTCGCGTTCATTTGCGGCCGTTACTTGCCGACCAGGTGTTTCAGATCCTTCTCGTTCTCATCGCACACATACTCGATCAACTCGGTGTCCGGAGTCGCAGTGAACTCGAGATTCACGGTCCAGGGCTTGGTATAAGCTTTCGGATCTTCGACCGTAAACTGTAGATCGATGTGGCCGTAATCGCGGCGGCGGAAGCGCTCGGTCAACTTCATGGCTTCCGTTCCGGGATGGCCGCCGTTATCCAGCCAGTTATTGTCCACAAAGCCTGAAGACTCGACCACCAGCGTGTCGCCATCCCAATGGCCCACTGAGTAGCCCATCCACGCCGGATTCGGATCTTTGGGAAGCTTCCTGCCGTCCATGAAAATCTGCCGGTAGCTGTGCAGCGCCTCGTAGAGGATCACGATCATCCCCGAAGTATTCAGAATCTTGAACGGATACGGCACCACGTGTTCCCGGGGAACGCCGGAGAGCACGCAAGCCCCCTGTGGATCGTCTTTACTCAGCGTTTCCTGGCGATGCTTGTACAACTCGGACGCCCAGGGCGTGAACGAAAGTTCTCCCGGCTTCAGATCCTTGGCGATGTTCCCCGTGTAGCCGACTTTTGTCGTCCAGATTCCCGAGAGGTCCGGCTTTCCGTCCGCTGTCTTCGGCGCGGGCGCCGTGAGATTGGGCTTGCCTCCTGGCAGCCTAGGAACACCGGGAGTAGGATATTCGAGCCATTGTGCCTGGCTCATCACCGCCGTAGCGATCAACATGGCTAAGGTTTTATTTAGCGACAAGGTGTGGACCATCCTTCTCATTCTCGACGCAGTAATAATCCAGCAGATCCGTATCGGCTTTTAGGAGCTGCGTAAGTTTCACCGTCCATGGTTTGGTATACGCCTTGGGATCGTTCACCGTGATCTCGATCTCCAGGGTCCCGAAGTTCACCCGCCGGATTCGTTCCGTGATCTTTCCTGATTCCGTCAGCGGACTACCGTTCGCGTCCATCCACAGTCCGTCGCGGAAACCGCTGGACTGGACCACCAGCGCATCTCCCTCCCATTTTCCCGTCGAGTAGCCAACCCAAGACGGTTGTGGATCCTCAGGCAGCGGTCGTCCGTCCGTGAAAATCTGGCGATACATCGCCTCGCGCTCGTTGAGGATCACTAGCAGTCCCGGCGTCTGGACCATCTTGCGATACAGCGGCGTCGTGTACATCCTGACGATTCCCGTCGGCAAGCAGTGCGCGTTCGGATCGGTGAAACGGTTCTCCGCCATCCGCTGCTTGACGATCGCAGCCGCCCACGGCTGATAGGGCAGTCCTCCTTTGAGGCTGAAACCGATGTTGAGGAACTCCTCGGGAATCCACATGTCGGCGCAGCCTTCTGGCGGGCAAGGCCGGTTGTGCAGCACGTCCCAGATTCCAGTCAGGTCGGGCTTGCCGTCCTGCGTCCGCGGCGCTGGCGCCGAAAGATTCGGCTTGCCATCCTTGGTTCGCGGGATTCCCACCGTCGGATAGTGCACCCACTGGGCTGACGCAATGCCCGCGGCTAAAATCAGACCGGCGATGATCCTATTTGCCGACAAGGTGTCCGAAATCCTTCTCGTTCTCGACACAGATGTATTCCAGCAACTCGGTATCTGGAATCAGGCGCACATCTTCCTTCACCGTCCAGGGCTTCGTATACGCCTTGGGATCGTCGATGGTCAACAGAATATCCATGTGCCCGAAATCGTGGCGCTGGAAACGTTCGATCAAGTGCAGCGCGTCGCTATGCGGCCGTCCGGCGTTGTCCATCCAGGTGGATTCCTTAATGCCCATGGTGTTCACAACCCAGTCGTCGCCTTCCCACTTGCCGACGGAATATCCGAACCAGGTTGGATTCGGATCCTTGGGCAACTCGCGGCCATCTGTGAAAATCTGGCGGAACGTGGTGAATCCTTCGAACAGTATCATCACCATGCCGGGCGATTCGATGATCTTGAACGGATAGGGTAGCGCGTCGAGCTTGGGCATCCCCGGAATGCATCGGGCCGCTGGATCGGTCTTGCCCAAAGCGCCATCCTGCCGAGCCTTGAAGAGCTGCTCGGCCCAGGGCTGATAGGGAACCTCTCCGGGTTTCATGTCCGCGGCGATGTTTTGAAGATACTTGCCGTTCATCTGCCAGATCCCGTTGAGACTTGGCTTGCCGTCGGGGCCCCGCGGCGTGGGCGCGGAAAGATTCGGCTTCCCGTCGGGTGTGCGCGGGGTTCCCGGAGTCGTGACGTTGAACCATTGCGCCGATGCCGGGATCGCCGCCAACAGCACTGACGCCAGTATGATGCGCCCGAACATTACTTCTTCGTCACCATGTGCTTGATGTCTTGTTCATTCTCGGCGCAAACGAATTCCAGCAGCTCGGTATCCGCGGCGAGAGTCGGCGATTCCTTGACGGTCCAAGGCTTGGTGTACGCGCCCGGATCGTCGATGGTGATTTCCAGATCCATGTGTCCGAAATCTCTGCGATGGAATTTCTCCGTTACCTTTAGCTTCTCGGTGGCGGGATGCCCCGACTGATCCAGCCACGCCTTGCCGTTGAAGCCATTGCTTTCCACCACCAGCGTGTCACCTTCCCAATGCCCCACTGAGTAGCCGAGCCAGATGGGGTTCGGATCCACAGGCAGCTTGCGGCCGTCCATGTGGATCTGGCGAAATTGCGTGAACGCCTCATACAGGATTACGACTTCGTTCGGCATCTGAATGAGTTTCCATGGCACTGGCGCGGCATCGATCTTGGGAACTCCCTGCGGCAAGCAGTTTGCGTCCGGCTCTTCGTGCGCGTGAAGTCCGGCAGCGCGCTCTTTATAGATCGCGGCAGCCCACGGCTGCATCTGAACAGCTTCGGGTTTAAGGTCCTTCGCAAGATTAACCAGATAACTGCGATCCGCGTCCCAGACACCGGACAGGTCCGGCTTACCGTCAGGAAGTTTCGGAGCGGGAGCGGTCAGGTTCGGTTTGCCATCGGCGGTCCGTGGGATGTTTGGAGTCTTGAGGTTCAGCCACTGCGCGGAGGCTGCGCCAGTTAAAAGCGCGCCCGCCGCAAGAATACGCGTGATCCGTCGGCAGCTATGCATGATAGTCAACCGGGATTATACACCCGCTGGAGATCGAATGACGATCGAATGATTACTTGTCCAAGAGCTCTACTGTAAGCAGCATGGTTCGTCCCACCACCTCCAGGCTTTGTTGAGAAACCTTGTCCATCGTGTCCGTGTTGGCGTGGTGAAACTCGCCCATCGAATCGAACGTCGGGCCCATGCGGCCGAACCGGGCGTCGACGACATCCACCGCGGGTATGCCCGCCTGAATAAAAGGAACGTGGTCGTCAATAATGCCCGCTTCGTATTGGAAGAAGTACTGGCTATAGCCCAGTTGCCCGGCGGCGCGAGCCATAAAATCCTGCAGCCGGCGATCCGACCCGGTTTCGCGCGCCACGCCCAGTTGTTTATCGCCGATCATATCCAGCAGAAAGAACCCACGGACGCGGGTACTCGTGCCATTTGCCGCTAGTTTTTGCGCCAGGTGTCGGCTGCCGTAAAGACCGTCATCGCCGGTGAAGGAGTTGATCGCCTCTTCCAGATCGGTCCAGACCAGCCAGACCTGCATTTTCGTCTTTTGCCCGGCCAGCGCATCGGCGAATGCAAGCAGGATGGCCGTGCTCGACCCGCCGTCGTTGGCGCCGATGAACCCCGGCTGGAAGAGCGTATCGTAGTGCCCGGCGAGGATCAGGATTCCCTGCTTCGGATCGGCACTGACATTGAATTTACCGATGATGTTGTGTACCGCGATCGGACCGCGCGGCGTACGCGCCGTGAAATCGTCAGCTTCGATTTGAGCGCCGTTCTTTTGCAGCACCTGATGAATCAGGTCTTCCGTCTTCTTGTGACCTGGCGATCCAGGCCAGCGTTCGCCGAAGCCGGCGATTTGCGCGGTGTAGGCGTAGGCCTGTTGCGCGTTGAAGCGCTCGTGTAATGTGGCGGCGCTTGCCGACACAACGAAAACCGCCGCCCACATAGAAGTGACCAGGCCGAACTTGGAAGACATCAGAGTTTTTTGGGTCGGAATCCGCCCTTTCCGTAGGATGCGCGGTCGTATAGCCAGATGGCTCCGAATACGATCAGCAGGACCGCCGGCAGAATCGCCACTGCGCGAAACGAAGCTTGCGCCGCGACGCCCAGGATCGATTCGAGAGTCGGGCCGGGTTGCAGGGCGTTGAACGCTGCCTCGCCCCCCGCGACCTCGATCTTCTTGCGATCGTAGATGGTCCCCATGATTGGCAGCACAAATTGGATGGAGAGCGTTCCGGCCGTCCCCATCAGACCCATGAGCAGCGCCCCTCCGCGCGGGAAACGTTCCGAGGCTGTGGCGAGCATGGTCGGCCACATGTAGCAGACTCCCGTGCCCCACAACGTGGCCGCCAGCAAACCCATTACCGGTGAGTTTGCGAAACTGAGCGCGACCAATCCCAGCGACGCGCCCAGGCACGAGCACCACAGCACGCCGATCGGAGACAGCCTGTGGACCAGTGGTCCGGCGAAGTGGCGCATCACGAACATCAGCCCGTTCACGTAGACCAGCAGCAGGATGCCTTGCATCCCCACCGTGCGGGTCAACGCCAGGTCCACCCATTGCCCCGGCGCGAGTTCAGACGCCGCGGTCAGAAACATCGAGCAGAACAACACGAAGAACAGCGGCTTCAACAGCTCCTTGAACATGTCGCCGGCGGAAATCCCCGCGGCCTTGCGTTCGGTCGGCGGAAACCTCACGCCCATCGTCAGAATCACGCACACGATTGCCGGAAGCAGAACCACCGTGAGCTTCGCCTGCCATCCCAGGTTGACCTGCGACATTCCGACGCCCAGCAGTCCACCCACCACGACTCCGCCGGGCCACCACGCATGCGCGGCGTTCAGCTTCCCGGTCTTGTTATCGGGATAAAGCGTTGCGATCAGCGGGTTGATTACAGTCTCTGCCAGTCCCCAGCCGATGCCTGCCACCAGCGCGCCGGACCACAGCGCCCAGTAGATGTTGGGTCCCGATACGAAATTCCCCGCGAACGCCATCATCAACATGCCTACCGATAACAAAATCGGCGACAACGGGAGCAAGACTCGCATGCCGATTACGTCCAGCAATGGACTCCCGATCGCAATCGTGATGGCAAACGCCAAAAACGGCACACCTAGAATCGTCGCGATCATCTCCGCCGAATGCGCCCGATCGATGGGATCGAGAAATACGCGTTGTAAATCGGCGGCCGTGTTGGCACGAATCGAGTACGCCACGCCCGCGCTGGCCAGCGCCATCGTGCTCACCAGGAACAGGCGGGTCTTATCGTATTTCATCGCGGCACGTCTGCCCAGGCATGGCGATGATTACTCTCCAGTTCTGCTTCCAGGATGATCAACTGCCGCAGCCCGTCGGCAAACTCTGGATATTCCGGAGTCGCACTCAGATCTTCGATCGACGCGTAAAATCGGCGAAACACTTGTTTGAACGTGTCGTCGTAACCTTCGCTATGGCCACCGGGTAAATCGGCGTACGACCGTGCCCCTTCCTTTAACAACCCCGGATCCTTGATGATCACTTGATTATTCGTGTTGCGATTGCCGATCCATAGCTCGTCGGGGCGCTCCTGGTCCCATGCGACGCCGGACTTGCTTCCATAAATCTCGATGCTAAGCCGGTTCTTGCGGCCCGCGGACACTTGGCTGGCGGTGAACGCTCCGCGCGCGCGATCGCCCATGCGAAACATCACCGCGCCGAAGTCCTCGGATTCCACCGGGACGGTTTCGACTTCGCCGGTTGCACGAGAAAAGCTTTCGACGGCTCCCTTGGGCTTCTTGCGAGTCTTATGAAACGTCTGCAGATCCGCGCACAGCGATGTGATCCTTTGCCCGGTCACGTGCTCGGCCATATCGCAGAAGTGCGATCCAATATCTGCTAACGCGCGCGAAGGTCCGCCCTCTTTCGAATCTATGCGCCAGTTCCAGTCGGTATCGTAAAGCAGCCAGTCCTGCGAATAAGTGCCCTGGACCACGAGAATCTCGCCCAGATCGCCATCTTCGCGCATGCGCCGGATGTGCTGGACCATCGGATAGTAGCGTAGATTATGACAAGTGCAGTTCCTGCACTTCCGTGCCTTGGCTAACTCGACGAGCTCCGTTGCATCGCGAACCGACGTCGCCAGCGGCTTCTCGCACAGCACATGCTTTCCCGCCTCGAGCGCCGCCTTTGCCATCGGGAAATGCGCCGCATTGGGCGTGCAGATATGCACGGCTTTGATCCCTGGATTCGCCAGTGCCGCGCGAAACGCCGCCTCATCGCGTCCACCCACGGCGACAGGTTCCACCGATCCTAAACGCCGCACGGCTTCCGTATGCACCCGGCCCATGAAGCCGCTGCCAACGATCGCCGCCTTCATATTGGATTCACCACTAGGCCCACCACGCGGCTCCAGGCTTCTCGCGGGGAACGATCTGATGCAGGAACGCCGCCGCCCGCGTCAGTCCTTCTTCGGCCGATAGCAGGCTGTCCTCGTGCTCGATCGAGAGCACGTAATCGTACCCGAACATTCGCAGCGTCGATACGAACTCGCGCCACCACTCCTCGCCATGCCCATAGCCGCAGGTGCGGAAAATCCAGGATCGATTCCGCTCGTCGGTGTAAGGCTTCGTATCCAGCACGCCCGTCAACGGCAGATTCCGCTCGTAAATCTGCGTATCTTTCGCATGCACGTGGAAGATCGCATTCCCCAACAGGCGAATCGCCGCGCTCGGATCGATCGACTGCCAGAACATGTGGCTCGGATCATAGTTGCAGCCAATCGTGGGTCCGGCGATCGCTCGCAGCTTGAGCATCGTCTCCGGACTATAGACCACGAATCCCGGATGCATTTCGATGGCGATCTTCACGCCGTGATCGGCCGCGAACTTCGCGTGCTTGGTCCAGTAGGGCGCGACCACTTCGTCCCATTGCCACTTCAGCGTTTCCAGATACTCCGGCGGCCACGGGCAGGTGACCCAGTTGGGTTGCTTGGCGTGGCGCGAATCGCCCGGACATCCCGAAAAATCGACCATCACCGGCACGCCCAGCTTCTCCGCCAGCAGGATGGTCTTGCGGCTGGTTTCCTGATGGCTCTTGGCGATATCGCGATCCGGATGCAGCGGATTTCCGTGGCAGCTCAGTGCGCTGATCGAAAACCCTTCATCCGCGATGGTCTTCTTGAAGGTCGCCAGCGCCTCGCGATCCTTCATCATCGAAAGTTTGCAGTGCGCGTCGCCTGGGTAATTGCCAGTGGCCAGCTCAACCGTGGCGATCCCGTTGGCTTTCAGCTTCTTCAAAACCTCGGGCAGGGGTAGCTGGGACAGTAGGGGGGTAAATATGCCGACTCTCATTCGGATTGGGTTAATGCCAACACAGCGATTCGGGACAAGACTAGCATAGCCCGTACAGCGAACGGGAATGATATCGTTTGAGGAATGCGGACCCTGTCGATCTCTGGTATTTTCATAGTGTTTGTAGCGGCTTTCGCCCAGACACCAACGCGCCGGACCATCCAAACCACCGACGGCCAGACGCTTCAAGGCCAGGTGCTTTCCGAAGGCATGACCGACCTGCAGATCCGCACGGATGACAAAAGGATTCGTCTGCTGCGCAAAGCCGACGGCAACCGCTATCGCGTCGTCACGTCGCAGACCGATTGGCCGACGTACAACGGCGACCCGAGCGGCAATCGCTACAGCAAGCTCACGCAGATCGATAAATCCAATGTCGGACGATTGGCGCCCCGCTGGATGTTTCCGATGCCCGGCGCGACCACCATCGAAAACACGCCCCTGGTCGTCGACGGCGTCATGTACGTCGCCCAGGCAAATGAATGCTGGGCGCTCGACGCAGGCACGGGCCGCGTCATCTGGCGTTATCGCCGTGAACGCACGCGCGGAATTGCCGGAAACGCAGCGGGCGGATTCAATCGCGGCGTGGCGGTAGCTGGCGATCGCGTATTCATGCTCACCGACAACGCCCACATGATCTCCCTCGGCCGTTCCGATGGCGAGCTGCTGTGGGAAACCGAGATGGCGGATTGGCACCAGAACTACAATGGAACGTCCGCGCCGCTGACCGTCGGGAATCTTGTTATTTCCGGCACAGCCGGTGGCGACGAAGGTGTTCGCGGTTTCGTCGCAGCGTTTGACCAGACATCGGGCAAGGAAGTCTGGCGATTCTGGACTGTTCCTCTGCCCGGCGAGCCCGGCTCGGAAACCTGGAAAGGCAAAGACGTCGAGCATCGCTCCGGTGCAACCTGGATGACCGGCACTTACGACGCCGCGCTCGATACCGTGTACTGGCCCGTCGGCAATCCCGGTCCCGATTTCGATGGCGGCGAGCGCGAAGGCGACAATCTCTACACCGATTCCATCCTTGCGCTCGAGGCCAAGACCGGCAAGCTCAAGTGGCATTATCAGTTCACGCCCCACGACGTTCATGATTGGGACGCGCAGGAGCCTCCTGTTCTGGTCGATACAAACTGGCGAGGCCAGCCTCGCAAGTTGCTGCTACAAGCCAATCGCAACGGATTCTTCTATGTGCTCGATCGCACCAATGGCCAGCTGCTCCTCGGTAAGCAGTTCCTAAAAAAACTCAACTGGGCCGAGGGAACCATCGGCAAGGACGGTCGTCCGGTCATGAAGAATCTGCCCAAGGACGCCAACGGCGACACTTACGTGTGCCCGGGATTCCAGGGCGGCGCGAACTGGTATTCCACGTCTTTCAATCCGGCGACGGGCTTCTACTATTTCAGCGCACTCGAACGCTGCAATAATTTCTCTCCTCGGCACGGCGAATGGCAGGCGGGCAAGGGCTACATGGGCGGTTCGGCGCGCCCCGCACCCGGTGAATCGTTCGAGAAATTCCTCCGCGCGATCAACATCCAGACCGGAGAGATCGCCTTCGACGTCCCGCAAGTCACCACGCCGCAGACCGCTTCTGCAGGCGTCATGTCCACCGCTTCGGGGCTGGTGTTCTACGGCGAAAATAGCGGATCGTTCATGGCGGTCGACGCGGCTAACGGCAAGATCCTGTGGCAGTTTCCGACCAATCAGGTGTGGAAGGCTTCGCCCATGACCTACATGTTCGACAACAAACAATACGTCGCTATCGCCGTGGGTACGGATATCGTGGCGTTCGGTTTGCCGGATTAGGAACTTTTGCGCGGGTCGCCCCGTATCTCTACCAGGGAGGCACCCATGTATTGCACCAGTTGTGGCACCCAAGTCCAGGACACATCGAATTTTTGCGCCGAATGCGGCAGTCAGACGTCACGGGCCAGATCGGCGGGGCCGCAATACAACGCTCCTCGCCGGCTCTATCGGCTGGCCTACGACAAGAAGTGGGCGGGAGTCTGCGCGGGCCTCGCCCGGTATCTGGACGTCGACGTGACGCTGATCCGCATCGCGACGGTTGCCGCGTTCTTCTGCACCGGGGGCATGGTCCTTTTGGCGTACATCGTGGCGATCTTCATCATGCCCGTCGATTACGGCCTGCCGGTTTCCGTCCCCACCGAAGCGCGCGCCACCTCATGATGGAGGGCGGGCTTTAGCCCCGCAACATCTAACGCGGGCGCAAGTTAGCATGTAGGGATGATTCGCCTCGCGACCCTGCTTGTCGCCCTTGCGGCGGCGGCTTTTGCGCAGTCCGCCGATACCGTTCTAATCAACGGCAAGATCGTCACCGTCGATAGCCAGTCTTCCGTGCGCGAGGCGATTGCCATTCGCGGCGGCAGGATTCAGGCTGTCGGCACTACTGCCGATATCCGCAAGCTGGCAGGCCCGTCCACGCGTTCGATCGATTTGCAAGGCCGCACGGTCATCCCCGGCCTCATCGATTCCCATCTGCACGCGATTCGCGCCGCGCTGAGCTTCAGCACCGAAGTGAATTGGATCGGCGCACGATCGCTGCCAGAAGCATTGTCGCGAATCCATGATGCCGCGCGTACCATGAAGCCGGACTCCTGGCTGATCGTCGCGGGTGGCTGGAATGTCGATCAGTTCCAGGAGCGCCGCCGTCCGACCCAGGCCGAATTAGTAGCTGCCGCGCCCGATAATCCCGTCTATGTGCAGCTTGGCTACGGCTGGGCGATCCTCACGCCCGCCGGTCTGCGCGCGCTCAACATTACCAGCGACGCCGATCTTCCCTCAGGCGGCAAGCTCGAGAAAGACGCAGCCGACAAGCTAACCGGAGGAATTACCGGCGGCCAGAACGCTATCATCGCCCTATTCGATCGCCTGCCCAAACCCACCTTCGATCAGCAAGTCGACGGAACGAAGAAATTCTTCCGCGAGCTGAATCGTCTGGGGCTAACCGGCGTGGTCGATCCTGGCGGGAACAACTTGCTCCCGTCGGATTATCAGGCCCTCTTCCAGGTCTGGCGTCAGGGCCAGATGACCCTGCGCGTGGCTTACAGCTTGTGCGGCAACAACGCGGGCGCTGAGTTCGAGGAGTTCAAGAATCTCACGCAGCTTCTGCCCATGGGCTTCGGCGACGGCATGCTCAAGTTCAACGGCTTGGGCGAGCGCATCACTGCGGCGATGAACAACAACAATCGTCCCAGCGCAACCGACAAAGAGAAGTACGCGCAAATCGCCAAATGGGCAGCCGAGCGCGGTATGTCGCTCACTATGCACTGGGCCAACGACGCATCCGTCAACCAGCTCCTGGACATTTTCGAGAGCGTGAACAAAGAGGTTCCCATCAAGGATCTCCGCTGGTCCATCGCGCATTTGAACGACGCTTCGGAGCAAAGTCTCAAGCGCATGAAAGCCCTGGGCGTGGGCTGGACCGTTCAGGACGCCATGTATTTCGGCGGCGACCAGTTCCGCCAGACCTCCGGCGTCGACGCTGCCCGGCGCGCACCGCCCGTGGTCACTGGCGCCAAGCTTGGCGTGGCGATGGGAGCCGGCACCGATGCGCATCGCGTCGCGTCCTATAATCCGTTCACGGCGCTGCAGTGGTTCCTGGACGGGAAAACCGTCGCCGGGGTCGCCATCCGCGGACCTGAGGAAACGCCCAGCCGGATCGAAGCCCTGCGCTTGTACACACTCGGCAGCGCCTGGTTTTCGTTCGACGAAACGCAACGCGGTTCGCTCGAAACCGGCAAACTCGCCGATCTAGCAGTGCTGTCTAAGGACTATATGACCGTGCCGGTGGACCAGGTGGGCGGCATCGAATCGCTATTGACCATGGTCGGGGGCAAGATCGTGTACGCTGCGGGCCCGTATCGCCAATAGACCTCGCTATCTGGTTTTTTCCAGCGTCACGCGCACATTGCCGCGTGGCACAATCTCGTCGCCTTGTTTACGATACTCAGCCTCATCGGCGTGCAAAACCATCACGTCGCCATCTGGGTTTGAAGGCCGGAGCTTGATTTCCACATTTCCCTTCAGCCTGATCGTGGAGTCATCCCGCTCGATGCTATCCGCCGCCATGACGACCCCTTGCCCCCGCGCGGTGAAAGCATCTACATGCAGCTTCGGCTGGGTCGCCTGAGATTGGGCGTAAACAAAGAGGGCCCCGCCGAGAACTCCAGCGGCAAGTAAGAGAGTGAGATTCAGTTTCATGAGGCGGATTCTCCGATCTCATAATACGCTCTTGTGCCGGTGAGCAGTAGTGTAATCCCGCGATTTGTACTACCTTGACTGGTGGTGCACTCTTTCAAAGCAGTCCCCGTATTGGTCACCGGCGCGGGCCGCGGAATCGGTAAACGCCTGGCCATCGGATTCGCGGGGAAAGGTGCGCGCGTGGGACTGCTGGCGCGCAGCAAAGCCGAGCTCGACCTGTGCCATCTGGAGATCGAACACGGAGGCGGCGCGGCCCTGCGCATGCGCGCCGATGTCTGCGATTACGAACAAGTATCCGCAGCCCTGGAGCGGATGCGGGTGCAGTTCGGCAATCCGGCCCAGGTGCTGGTATGCGCCGCGGCGACCCTGGGACCCATCGGGCCCTTCGTCGAATCGTCCCCGAAATCCTGGCACGAAATGGTCCAGACCAACCTGATTGGCGTTCTGAATGCTTGCCGCGCCGTCCTCCCTCAAATGATCGAACGGCGCAGCGGCAAGATCATCGTGATCGGCGGCGTGGGCGGTGTACTGCCCGCCCGTCCCAATTTCGCCGTTCACAGCGCCACCAAGACCGCACTCGTGCGATTCGTTGAAAGCCTGGCGGAAGAGGTCGCTGAGCATAATGTTCAGGTGAACTGCTTGTCGCCAGGCGAAACGTACACGCATATGACCGACCAGATCCTGGCGGCCGGCGACCGTGCCGGCTGGCGTGAGGTTGACTCGGCTCGCCAGGTGCGAATGACCGGGGGCGTTCCCGCGGAAAAACAGATCGAGCTGGCGCTGTTCCTGGCTTCCAACCAGTCCAACCACATCACCGGTCGCATGATCCACATCGACGACGACTGGAAGAAGTTCAAGGAGAAGTCGATCAATCCCGAGCTCTACCGCCTACGCCGCAACCAGAAAGCCTAGGATCTGCGTCCACGCCGGCTGCTACCCCGCCGTTCGTCCTATCATTTCCGCCGTTCACCGATTCAGCGAAACCCCGGCATCCAAACCGATTAGACTAAATTCAATTCAAAATGACATCCGTTATCGAAGTAACAGGGCTGCATAAAACCTACGGCGATTTCGAAGCCGTCCGCGGCATAGATTTCGACGTCAGCGAAGGCGAGATCTTTGGCCTGCTGGGTCCCAATGGGGCCGGCAAGACCACCACGGTTGAAATCCTGGAAGGCTTGCGCTCGCGTTCCCAGGGCCAGGTGAAGGTGCTTGGCTTCGACCCCGAAGTGTCCAAGCGGTCGCTCAAGGATCGCATCGGCGTCTGCTTGCAGGCGACCAATCTTCCCGACAAGCTGCGCGTGAACGAAGCCCTGGAGTGGTTCGCGGCATTCTATACACACAAAGCCGATTGCAACAAGTTGCTCCAGCGCCTCCAATTGTGGGACAAACGCAACGAGTTCTACTCGAAATTATCCGGCGGCCAGAAACAGCGCGTGGCTCTGGCGCTCGCTCTGGTCAACGAACCCAATCTCGTATTTCTGGACGAACCGACCACCGGCCTCGATCCCCAGGTGCGTCTGGAGATCCATTCTTTGATCGAGGAGCTGAAAGCGGCCAAGCGCACCATCCTGCTCACCACGCACTATATCGAGGAAGCGGAACGCCTGTGCGATCGCGTCGCCATTATCGATCAGGGCAAGATCGTCGCGATGGGCTCGCCTCGCGAGCTGCAGGAACGCGTCTTCGGACAATCCCGCATTGAAGTTTCCACTGCCCTGCCCATGCCCGCCGACTTGCCCGTCTTTGAGGCCGTCGAGAAGCATTCGCTCAGCGCGGACTGCAAGACACTGGTTGTTCACTCGACCCGCCCAGCGCGAACCCTCCCCGATCTGATCAAGTGGATCGATCAAAAAGGCCTTGAGCTTGAAGATATTCATTTAAAGCGGCCCACGCTTGAAGACGTCTTCATCGAACTGACCGGAAAGAAGCTGAGGGACTAAGCCGTGCTGAACTCTTACTTAACTCAGATTCGTATGAATCTTCGGCTGACGCTGCGGAACCGTGTGGCACTGTTCTTCAGTTTCATATTCCCGCTGATTTTCTTTGGAATTGCGGGCTTGGGCGGTGGAGGAGGGAACGGCCTGCAAGTCCTGAACATTGTGATGGGTCTGGGAGTGCTCGGTGGCGGATTGTTCGGCGTAGGCATGCGTTCCGTACAGGATCGCGAGCAGAATATCCTTCGCCGCTTTAAGGTCGCGCCCATCGGTCCGGGCGAGATTATCGTCTCCGGCATGGTGACCGCTCTTGCCCTGCAGATACCGAATGTCATTTTCATGGTAGTGCTGGCGCACCGCTTCCTGGCCGCGCCCTGGCCAAGCCAACCAATCTCTTTGTTGGTCTTCGTTTCCCTGGGCTTGCTGGCGTTCGCATCTTTGGGCGGCATCATCGCGGCGATAGTGAACTCCATGCAGGAGGGCATGCTGCTCACTCAGCTCTTCTACTTCCCCTTGCTGTTCCTCGGCGGGATCACGTTCCCCATCGTCGGCTTCCCTCTTTGGCTCCAGACCGTGGCGCAGTTCATTCCTTCGACGTATTTCACCAGTGGGCTCCAGCCGATCTTGCGGGGGAAGGAAACGCTCTTCGATAATCTGCCCGCGGTGGGCGCGCTCGCGCTGACGGCCTTGTTGGGGACGTTGCTCGCGGCGAAGCTGTTCCGCTGGGAAAAGGAAGAAAAGTTGCGGCCCGCGGCAAAATTCTGGCTGCTGGCTGTGCTCGGTCCGTTTTTCGTGCTGGGCGCGTGGCAGATGCACGCCAAGACCAATATCGCCAAGGCCAAGGTGCTGGGCCGCGATGTCCAGAGAAGCCGCACTGCATTGATCCGCGATGCCCGTTTGTTCCTGGGCGACGGCACCGTGATCGATCAAGCTTCCGTGCTGATCAAGGACGGCAAAATCGCCGAAATTTACATGGGACCCGCGCCGGACGCCAAGTCGATGCGGGCCGACGCCATCGAAGCCGCCGGCAAGACGCTGTTGCCCGGATTGATTGACGTGCACGTCCGCTTGAGCTCGCCTGGACTTCCCATCACGGATCCGGATGCGTATCGA
>Ga0207711_10001454_pt1 | contig 22136 bp, 25 predicted proteins | sample KBSS34metaG_FD_184401 | JGI IMG/M metagenome (GOLD analysis project Ga0207711, IMG submission 184401) | Switchgrass rhizosphere microbial communities from Kellogg Biological Station, Michigan, USA - KBS S3-4 metaG (SPAdes) (version 2) | ecosystem: Host-associated > Plants > Roots > Rhizosphere...
TTGAGGAGGATAGCCGTTAACAAAGTGTCGATGCTTCGCATCCCGCGATCGACGACGTTCGCCAGTTCTCCCGCGCTTCGACTGAGATGAAAGCGGTGCGAAAGCTGGTGGAGGTGTCGGAAAAGCTCCAGTGACACGATACCACTGATATGCCGGACGACAGGAGCGAAGATCATGTCTCGCAAATTAGCGAAGAGAGCGACGGCAAAGCCGCCGCCAGCATAGGATGCCACCAGCGCGATCACGATCGCCCGCTCCTGCAGGCTGCCCGCCGCCATCACATCAACTGCCTCCTTGAAGGCGAAGGACGTGACAAACCCCATCGCGGCGCTCAACGCCATTAGGACCAAAGCGCCTGCTGCCTGCCGCCGGGTTGCCCGGGAAGTTTGCGGCCACGTCCGGACCATCAAGCGAACCAGTACCTCACTGAGAGGTGGTTGAACTTCTTCTGCCCCGGTGATGGCCGTGGCTGCTTCCTCTTTCATAACCAATTCTTGGTTGCCCCGATTTCGAAGCCGGACGGCCCCCGTGGACCTAATGCACCAAGATCCCTATTCGTCGATCGGGCTCTCGCGTGCGCTGGCCCAGGTTCACCGCCTCCCGGGGACAGGTAAGTGGACAGCTTCTCGCAAGTCATCACAGGTAAGCCTTGAGGACGCCATCGAGCTGGCGGTAAGCGAACAGCTTTCCTATAAGTTCGATGGGCGGCGGCGTTTCTAGGTCGCGAACATCGTTCAGCAAGGCGTCAACACGCGCAATGCCAAAGTCGGCAATGGGAGAGTCCGAGAACATCTCGTCGAAATCGATCATCCAAGTTTCGCGGATGATGCAGTTGGCGAAATTCTCATGCAATCGCGGAAGGATAAACCCATCGCTCAAGCCCGCCCGGGCCAATGCGAGGAGGTTCAACAGTCGCTTGTGCCGGATACTTCTCGGAAGCGCGCGGCAAAAATCGACAATCGTGGGATGGACTAGCGGACTCACCGGCCAGATGCCAAGCCGCATGAACATATCCGCTCGACCGACAGCCGCCACGATCGCCGATACGCTGACAAGCCCTTCAAGTTCCCAATCCTCATGGACATAGGTATTTGTCATCGTGAGCTCATCTCCGCCGATGCCGGTCAGCGCCATATCGATTGCGTCGTTGCCGATGCTCTCGATCGCGCGAACGCAGGGGATCCGGTAGGGACAATCGTATGGCGTCCGTCGACATTGTTCCTCTTCGAGCGACGCAAAGGGCGTGTGCACAAAGGACGGGGCATCGTGGTCATCTAGTCCGAGGAGCGAGACGAGTTCGGCTCTGCGTCGGCGTTGCTGCAAGCCGGCCGCGCCATCATGAATAACACCGTAGCTTTCAATCTTGCGGCCGAATCTCGACGCTGCAACCGCCACGCATGAAGAGTCGAGCCCTCCGCTTACCTCGATGAGGGGATGCTTGGAGTGTTCGACACTTGGTCTAATCACGTCAGCAATCAGATCGATGAAAGCGTCGGTCGCCCTTGCCGCGTCCGACATGTTTGTGGGGAGAACAATCGCGATCGGATCGGCGTCACGGAAGCGCAAGCTCTCTTCTCCGAACGCTACTGACTCTCCGGGCCAGAGCATGAACATATCGGCGATAATCTGGGACCTGACACGCGAAAGGCCGTGTTCGAGTTGCCGGCGACATGCCTCGATGTCCGGACGCGGGTTTTCAATCGCCTGGACAACCTCTTCAAAGCGCCATGATGCTGTCAGGATGCCGTCCTGGCACGTGACGAACAACGGAAAGCTGCCGGCGGTAGTCCGTACGAGCAGCGCTTGTCCCGACCCCGGATTGAGAAGGATGGCCACGCCGGAATAGTCCCGAAAGCCGCGATAAAAATCTTCTGGCGTGGCATCATCATGACCCCAAGGGTCACGCGCTTCACCAATCCAGATCGCCGTGCCCGTGCGAGTGGCCCGGACGCTCACTTGAATGTGACGAGATACAAAGGGTCGGAGCACGCTCTGGCCCCATCTAACTTCGTCGTCGCCCGGCTCAACGGCCGTCCCGATATCCTGCAAGCCTAGACGCAAAGATAGCACAGTGACCTCCCGACAAAGGGCCGCAGGGTGCGCCTGCGGCCCAGTGGTGCGCCTATCGCGCAGCTCATGTTCGAGCGGGGGAGGTCAGCCTCCCGAGCGGTTCTGCATCTGGTTCGTGTCGAGCGGCCGCAGGGGAATCTTGCCCTTCGTAACGCCGATCTCGGCGTGGCCTTCATAGCCGCCAATGGACGAAGCCATGGCCATCTGGGTCATGCTGCGAGCCGGTTGCGCGAAAACACCATTGGTATTGCTGTTCATGACATTCTCCTTCTGCTCATGATGAGCATGATTGAGAATGCGACCCAACAAAGTCATGTTCAATTCCTACTGGAACCAGATCGTGCAAATACAAGCGATTCTGAATGTTTCTTTCCACTGCTGTATTCGGTGCCACAATGGTTTGGCGCTATTTATTTGCCCATGTTACCATCCTTACCAAGGACGAGTCGAAGCCCTCACTCCAATTAGCTTCCCTTGGTCGATCCATATAGTTTTCAGCCGGAAACCCAGGTTGCAGATGTCATACTGCACTGCTAATATGCAATTCGATTTAAGGAGGCTCTGCCTCATCCTGGTGGCGCGTCGATGCCGATGGGCGTACGGGGGAGTATGCGTTGGCGCCCTGCCCGCCTACTTCCGCCTGCCAAAGGGGATGGTAACCCTGAGCATGACTCGAGGGCTCGTGAAGCCACCGACGCTTCCCATTTCGCCGCGCAGCCCTACCTTCACGTCACCGAAATTGACCTCGGCAGGCGGCAATCCTTCCGGTGCAGCTACGTCGAGGCGCTGATCGATTCGCTGATTTTTAGGGTGATCCACTTTCGCGCAGACAACGATCTCTTCGCCGGCCGACTCGCATTTGGCATCGGGCCGCCGAGGGGATGGTTCATCTAGAACCGGGCCGTAAGGCACCGCGCTCGCGCTCTGAGCGTAAATTGCTGCGATTGCGAGGGCTTTCATCATCTTCTCCGTTTCGATCCATACCCCCCTCTTCTCCCCTATTTGGCCCCATCCGCACGCCTCACATGCTTTTTTTGCCACTAGCTTGGGACTGCACATTGAGATGCACGCGTATCCACTTGATGGTGTCATGCCGCTGCCTCCCCGACGCGATTGACCACGGTCACACGGTCAACCTTAATCGCACATGTCACTTGTTCCCAACCTGTTTTGGCGGAACTGCCCTCAATTTGAGCCTTTCTTCAGGTCGGCTCGTGCAATCCACTGCTATCCTCAGCATGGGGTGGAGCAGAAGCGCGACAGATAGTTCGTGTCTGCCGGTCTCAGGCGTGATCCGGTCGTCGAGATTACGCTCGCTCCTCGTGGTAGCTTGCGCGCGAACGCCCGAACTGAGGCGGTCTCGGTTTTCTGGACAGGAGGCTAAGCTATCCCGGATGTGAGGGACGGACGGCAATGAAGACGACGCGGAAGCGGTATACGGGCGAGTTCAAAGCCAAGGTGGCGCTGGAAGCGATCCGAGGTGACTTGACGCTGGCGGAGCTGGCGGCGAAGCACGGCATCCACCCGACGATGATCGCGACGTGGAAGCGGCAGGCGATCGAGGGCATGGCGGCGACCTTGAGCTTGCCGTCGTCCGAGACGAAGTCAAACTGGGCGTTGGCGAAATCGGGACGTTTGGCGAGGATCGATTTGAAGGCCGACGTGACTGTCCCGGTCAGCGCCTGTGTATCCTGACCAATCTGCGCCATCGCCCGGAACTGCTTCATCGGTGCCGCATCGGAGATGTCGGGCGGGGTCGTTGAAACGGGCTGGACGTTGATCGCGAGCGTGTAATCGGTCGCTGCCGCACCAGTTGTATTATCGACAAGCGCGACTTTGGCCAGCGTTACGGACACGCGCGTGATGCTCGCGGTGGACAGGCCAGGGATTGAAGTCACTGCGTTTTCCTGATTTCACTTTCTCCTAGAACGGCACGAGGGACGTGTTTTTTATATCCATGGCGCAAAGCTGAACTCGGCCCCCCTGCGGTCTGATCGCTTATCGCGAAGAGCTGGTCTAACCTGCCCTGCCTAAGGGCAGCGCCCGTCATCACTCCCCGTATGCTGACGTTATGCAATAACGACCGGGCCGACGATGGCCTGGCCGAATCTTTCGCAGACCGCCTGCACGTCTTTGAGATCATGCGGTACCGGCAGGGCGTCCATGGCTTGGAAAAAGCGGTCATGGCGTGCGGGTGTGGATACGAGCATCATGCGCGCCACCCCTCCCAATGCTGAAAAGCCATGCGTGGCGCCCTTGGCAACGAAGAGCCGGTCTCCCGCTCTCACTTCAACCTTCTGCTCGTCAATCAGGAAGAGCAATCGCCCTTCGCTGACGCAGAAGACCTTGTCTTCCTCAAATGAGATGTGCGCCGGCGCGCCCTGTTCCTGTTGAACCGTCATCGCAATCACGGTGAAGGGGGCAGCCTCGCCGCCCAGCAAGATTTCGGCCTCGATTCCTGAAAAGCGCGCGGTGGCGTTCGAGAAAAGTACCCCGCTTGAGGGCGTGGCAAGATGCGGCATGGTGTCCATGATGATGTAGTCTCCTAAGATCAATGCCCCCCATAGCTGCTCCAAAGGCATGCGATTATCTGGCAAAATCTGCGAACATTATCTATCATTCTGGACAATGATGAAGCTCGATCTGATCCAGACCTTTGTCGAAGTGGTGCGTGCAGGCGGGTTTACCGCGGCAGCGCGGCACACACAGATGCCGCGCTCGACGGTCAGCCTTCAGGTCAAAATGCTGGAAGAGGCGTTAGGGGTTCGATTGCTCAAGCGCTCGACTCGGTCTCTTGCCCTCACGGACGAGGGACAGCGGCTGTATGCAAGGGCATCGGGCGCGGTTGACGATCTGGTCCAGGTCTTTGATGACGTGCAAGCGAGGGATGACACCCTCAGCGGTTTGATCCGACTAACCATTCCGGCGGATTTTCCAACGGCCCTGCTGGCAAGCGCAATCACCAGCTTTAGCGAGACGCATCCATCGATTCGCTTCCAGATCATTTCTACGAATGCGGTGCTGGACCTTGTGCAGGACAACATCGACATTGCGATCAGAGTCGGCGCCAGCCCGGCCCAGACCGCGATCGAACGCCGCTTGCTCGATATCGAATGGGGTTTTTATGCGGGCACGTCGTGGCTGGAGAGGAATGCGCGGCCGGATACAATTCGCGATGTCCAAAATTTCATTTCACCGCCGCCGACTTTGCGCGCCTATCTAGAAAAGCATGTCCTGAGGGGCGCCGCCCTTCCTTCCCCCTCTATTGAGGTCGACAGCCACAGCATTGCCCGGGATCTGATGGTGACTGGCTTTGGCGTCGCCCTGCTGCCGGAGGGCTTATGCCGGGAGGCAGTTTCGAGCGGGCACGCTGCACTCCTGTTGCCGCAAATAGCGCTTCACCCGACCAGGCTCAATCTGACCTTTCCCAATCGAGCCGACATGGTTCCGAGAGTGCGCGCGCTCGCGGACTACCTGTGCACGCATTTCCGTTGAGCATGAGGCGCTGCTGCGACGGTGGGATGAGACCTAGCTCCGCTCGTACGAAGAGCTGTAGGGCCCAGCTGAGCCATCCGGTCTCTTCCATTCCGTTATGACACCGGGCGACGACCAACTTCCCCGAATAATCGCGAAAGCTGTCAGCACTAACCGGCCACTCGTTTTCATCCTGAGCGCGGGCTCTAGAGAGCCCACGCCGCTGCTCTTCACCAGCTTGAGGAGAAGCGTCGCTGGCCGAGAGCCCGCGTGCTTCGTTTAAGACCTAGACGGCCAGAAGAACCGCGCCGATCAGAATTGCGGACACGCCGACGGCTTCTCACCCCACGTCGACGGCGTGGTTCCAAGGCATAAGCTGACCGAGAGCGGCGCTACTATGACCGGCGGCGAGGCGCTGGAGTGTGTCGGTAAGCCAGGTGCGCGGGTTGATGCCGTTGAGCTTGGCGGTCTCGATCAGGGTGGCGAGGACAGCCCAATGGTCGCCTCCATCGTCTGAGCCGGCGAACAAGGCATTCTTGCGGTTAAGGGCCAGCGGGCGGATCGATCTCTCAACAGTGTTCGAATCGATCTCGATGCAGCCGTCATCGAGGAAACGGCTGAGCCCGGTCCAGCGGGTGAGCGCATAGCGGATCGCTTCGGCGAGCTTGCTCTTCTTGCTGGTCCTGGCGAGGCTTGCCTCCAGGAAGCGGCGCAGATCAGCGATGATGGGCGCGCTCGCTTCCTGCCGCGCGACACGGCGCTCATCGGGCGAGCGGCCCCGTATCTCCTTCTCGACCGCGTAGAGTTGGGCGATGCGGACGAGCGCGTCGGCCGCTGCCGGACGCGAGGCGGCAAGTTCATAGAATCCGCGCCGCACATGCGACCAGCAATAGGCGAGCTGGACCCGGTTCGACCGACTGAGCGCATTGTAGCCGGCATAGCCGTCGACCTGGAGCACGCCGGCAAATCCTACAAGATGCTCGGATGGGCGCTCGCCCTTGCGATCCGGCGCATAGACATAGGCAACGGCGGGTGGATCGGCGCCGCCCCAGGGCCGGTCGTCGCGCGCATAGGCCCATAGCTGACCAGTTTTCGTCCTCCCTCGTCCGGGATCCAACACCGGCGCTGTGGTCTCGTCGGCGAACAGTCTGGGGCTGCGCCTGACATCGGCGAGCAGGTGGTCGCGCAGCGGTGTCAGCCACCAGGCGGCCCGGCCAACCCAATCGGCGAGCGTCGAGCGATCCAGTGTGATGCCCTGCCGCGCGTAGATCTGCGCCTGGCGATACGATCCATCGACCCGGAGCGCCGAAAGCCTTTCGACCTGTCATTGCGATGTCGGCAAGTCAGAACGGACGGTCATTTGCTCACTAGGCCGCTTTCAAGTCGAATTTGGAGCCCTTGTGGAGCCTGAGATAACCCGCTCTTCCAGGAGCCGAGCCCAGGTGGCCAAGGCGTCGCGCCGAGGCTGAAACAACTCGGATTTGTTGTAGACCCGCATGATCTTGGACCGCGTCGCGGTCGCTACGTGGTTCAGAATGCGGTCGGCGACGTGAGGTGGAATTCCTAGTATCTCGCAGCTGTGGGTGTTGAAGGTCGTCCGAAAATCGTGAATCACCCAATGCGGCATGGGCTCGGCCTTCTCATCGCCTGTTCGCTTGACCCGGGCCTTCTGGATGGCGTCGTCTAGCCGCCGGCGCGCCTTGGTAAAGCCGGACACCGCTGTTCCCCCCGTCGTTGTGAATACGAGCTTGGAGTCCTTGGGCCGCTCCTCGTGTTCAATCGCCTCTTTGATGATCGATCGTGCCAGGTGAGAAAGCGGGATCCGCAGGGCGTTCTTCATCTTGGTTCGCGCGCCGGGAAGGAGCCACACACCATCGTCGGGCATGTCGTCGCTTCCCAGCGCGAGATCCGCGATCGGCATGGCCGAGACCTCTTCGCGGCGATTTGGCAGAACGATCAGGAGTTGGAAGAGCTGCTGGAAGGGATAACCAAGCGTGGTGGTTGCCGCCCAAATTTCCTTTAGCTCCTCGATCGTGTGAAATCGATCGCGCTCACGCTCTTTGGATGGCCGCCGAATTTTCTCCGCTGGGCTCTTGACCACAACCCCTTCGTCGACACACCAGTTGAAGAAAGCGGAGGCATAAGCGAGGTTTCGGTTCGCGGCGATTGGCGCCGTTTTCGCGTGCTTTTTGACGAGATCCTGTATTTCGGCGCGCATGATGGAGCTGGGTTCGCGGTTCAGCAGCGTCCTCAGGAGACCGCGCTTCCCGTCCAAGGCACGCTTCGTTTGCTCGCCACGCTTATGGTGAGACAGCACTGCGCTGTTATAGTCCTCGAGGACTTCGGCAAGCGTCTTTCGGTTGAGCGCGGCGATCTTGGCAGTGCGCCGAGCCAACTGCTTTTGAGCATTTGGACTGTTTCCTTGATCGATCTGCGACCGCGCGACCCGCGCGGCGGTGCGGGCCTCGGCTATTCCCATGCCGGGCCAGGTGCCGAGCTTGATCCGGGTGCGCTGGCCATCTTGAAGCCGCACCGAGAGCGACCATGTAGAGCTCCGCTCACCTGCCCGAAAGAGAAGCCCGGCCTCTTTGTCGTCGCGAAGCTCAATGCGAATTTTCGGGCTCTCGCGCACGCGAGCAATGGCAGCTTCAAGGGCGAGCTTGGTCAGGTTTGCTGGCATCTGGAATACTCTGAGGCTATGCTATGGGTGCCGTATGGGTGCCAAATCAGGGTTGATCGGTCATGGATAATCATGCACGAAGGCGGTCGCAAGTGGAAGGGTCGTAATGATAAATATCATCTATTACAGATACTTATGGCGACATCCGTGGATTATGGTGGACCTGGACGGACGCTGACGGAAAGTGCGAAAAACGACTCTTAATCAGCGGGTCCTTGGTTCGAGCCCAAGTGCGTCCACCAAAAAATCTAGTAAAATCAACAGCTTATGGTATCGCGGAAGAGAGCGATCCTGCCGTTGCGCCAAAGTGTGCAGCAAACTGTGCAGCAGATTCCAGGTGATGCGAGGTTGCTGGGAGTTCCAAATTGCACCTCAACGGACCAGTATCAGGTGCCGCCAAGCCTCAACGGACCATAAAGGTCCGAATCAGTGTTCCGTGGAAGTGGTATGCACGAGCCCGCACGAGGTCCGCTGACCCTATGGTCACGCCGTCCAATCACATGGGCACCGATCAGGCGCTAAAGCTGACCGCGCGAATTATCGCCACAGACCAACGATGGCGTGAGCCGCTAGCGATCTCGCCGCTGTGATTCCAATGCCGCATCGCGTTCCGCCTTGCGCTGGGAAAGCCAGCTGTCGATCTCGGAAGCGATCCAGCGGTTGGTGCCGATGCCGAGCTTTATCGGCGCAGGGAAGCGACCGCCCTTGATGAGCCGTGCTACGTGCTGTCGTGTGAACGGTATACCCTTGCCCGCAAGGTCGGAGAAAGCAAGCAGAGCGATCCGGCTTTCATGATCGGTCGGTTGACCCATCAAAGAAGCACTTTCGATTTCTTCGGACCCATTTGTGGACATGTCAGGCACCGTCCCACCAACTCGGCTTCAGTTCCTCCGTCACCGATCTGATCGCGGATTGCGCAACCAGATCGACGCAGGCGCGCTCCACCTCCTCGAGATCGGTGTGAAGAAGTAGCCGGGGAACCGGCATGCGCTGCGCCATGAACAGGACCGGCAGCACGATGTTGCTGGCCGGGAGCCCGAGACGGATCGTCGCGACCAGATGGTCGTCGAGCCGGGCACCGGGATTTCCAGCTTCGATCTCCCGCAGCCACCGCAGGCTCACGCCAATGGCGTCGGCAAGTTCCGACTGCTTTATGTGTCTGCGTCGGCGCTCTTCCTTGATGCGCTCGCCCGATATCTTCTTGACCAGCCGAAAGCCGGTGAAATCGGCCGCTATCAGCTCTTCAATCTGCGACATCCTGTTCTCCCTTCTGGAGAAGGCACTCCGCCACCTATTCTCAACCCAATTGAATAGATGTGGAAACGTAAGAGACACAACAGGAGATATGTTCAAAGATTGGCGGCAATATTGTGCATATTAAATAAACAATATGTCAAAATGTGACGCATCATTACGAAGATCTCGTAGATAACTAACTCCACCAATTTTGGCATAATTTAACAAAATTGACCTCTAGGAAACTTTATTGATACCTAGCGGCACTTCACTTCCTGTCGCTATTGCGCCGCCGCTGAAACGCTTTCATCCACTGACTGTCCACGGCGATCAGCGAGATTCGCAACCCGCCCAGGCACCCAACCACCAAGACCGGCGCTCCGGGCGCCGAACAGGGAGTCGTGCATGATGAAGCCGATTACCAGCGCGATGGCTGCTGCCCTGGCGCTTTGTGCGGGAAGCTCGCCCGCACATGCAAAAGCCGACCGACCGGCGCCCGCGCCGCGCCAGGCAAGCCACATCGCCGAGACGCCTGCCGGCTTCGTCATACAGGCGCGAGCCCCGCAAAGGGGCGAGACGCAAGTCCGCCAGGTCGCGGCCATTCGCCTGGGATCGAGCGTCCATATCGACGGGCGGATTGCGGCTCCCGCACCCAGCGAAAAGGAGAGCGGCGATGCGTCGCAATAAGGCCACGCAGCTATGTGCTGCCCTGTTGATCGGTATCGCCGCTCCCGCGTTCGCGCAGGCGAACACAGAGCCACCTTTGGCAACCGCGCTCGAGGAAGCGCAGCAGCAGCTCCAGCAGACCTTCACGAACCTCAGCTTCGAGGATTTCGGCCCGTCTCCGGTGAAGGGTCCGATCTACCAGGCGAGCGCCGGCGGCCGCATCATCTACTATGCACCCGAAAGCGAGCATATCCTGTTCGCCGCCGTCTATGACCGGAACGGGCTCAGCGTCACCGCCTTGGCGCAGGATGCCACAGCGCGGCGCAAGCTCGCCGGCATCGACACCAGCAAGGCGCTTGCGCTCGGTCCCGTCGATGCGCCCATGGTCATCGAGTTCACCGATCCCGACTGTCCCTACTGCCGCGCGCTCGATCGCTTCTGGGCCGCGAAAGAGGCTGAGGGAAAACCGGTTCGTCGCCTCATCTTCTTCGTCAGCGGCATCCACCCGGAAGCCGCCGCCAAGGCCGAGCATATCCATTGCTCTCCCGACAAGAAGCAAGCGTTCGAGGCGATCTACGCCGGTGCCGCGCCTGACCAACTCCGCAAATGCTCTGATGGTGCGGCCAGGGTGAAGGCTGATGCCGAGGTGGTCAGCAAGATCGGCGTCAGCGGCACGCCGACCATCGTCGCCGATGGCAAGCTGATCTCCGGCTTTCAGCAGGCCGAACTCGAAGAGTTTCTGAGCGAGAAGAGCAAGGCGCCGGCCAATGCCCAGCGCTGACTTCACCTCATCCCCATTCTTGGCGGTCGCTTGCGGCAGCGCGCTTCGGCGCCCGGCGCGGCGGACCGGAATGCCGGCGGCCATGGCCCATTCGGGCCGTCCAGTCATGCCGTCGGCCGACAGCGATCATGATCGATGCCGGCAGGCTGTGACCCGGACGGCCCATATTGAACGGAGCAAGTCCATGATCAGAAAGATCGGCAACCGGGTCATCTCGGTCGCCAATGTCGGCATCCCTTTGGCTGCCTTCGCCCTCGTCAGCGGTGGCGCCCATGCGTTCACCGCCCCGACGACGGGCGATCTTGGCTACGACATCTACGATATCGTCGTGAACAAGGGCGTGAAGGGACCGCTGGGGTTCGTCGGCGGCGTCGCCGCGTTCCTCTTCGGGGTCTCGCGCCTTTTCTCGAACGTCATGGTCGGCATTCCGACCATCGTCGCCGCGGTCTGCCTCATCAAGTCCGACACCATCCTCCAGTCCTTTGGAATGGTCATCTGAGGCGTCTGTCCGCGCGCGCCGGAACAGACGCGCGCGGACAATCCCGAACCTGGGCGCGCAGGCGCCCCGGTGAACCTTCCCGCGAAGTCTAATCCGCTTCGGCAGGACGGTTGTGAAGCAAGAGGAGAAGGTGCGTGGACGAGCGACTACCCCAATATCTGCACAAACCGGTCCAGATCCTGTGGTTTGGGTCCGACGAGTTCGTGCTGGTGATCACGATCATCTTCGTCGCCGTCATCGTCGGCGGGATGCTCGGTTGGGCGCTCATCGCGGGCCTTCTTCTTTTCGTGCCCTGGCTGCGCACCAAGCCGCGCGGGTTCATCCCGCACCTGGCCTGGCGCTGGGGCCTGGTCGGTTTCCGCAACTATCCGGGTCCGACGCAGACCCGCTTTTTCGAGTGAGGCGGTTCATGTTTCGTCGCTCCAAACGCTCACCCGATGACCTGCTGGCTGGAAAGCCCGCCAGCTACGGCATCCACCGCTACCTTCAGGGCTCGAGCAACCTGTTCGAGGAGAACCGCTTGCTGAAGGTCGCGGTCGCCGGACTGTTCGGCGTCTCAGCGGTGCTCGGCACGCTGATCTACACGTCCAACCAGAACACGCGCACGGTGGTCGTGCCCTTCGGGGCCGGCGGCGATCTCTATGTGACCGGCTCCAAGCCGTCCGAAGCCTATTTGCGCACGATCACGCGCAACCTGGTGTCGCTGTCGGGGACCTATTCAGCCTATTCGGCGGACCGGCAGTTCCAGGAACTGCTCAGCATCACGCACCCGTCGGCCTACAACAGCCTGCGCGACAGCCTCAACCGGCTGCTCGACGAGATGGCCGACAATCCCACGCTCTCGATCGCGACCTACATCCGTCCCGATCAGCCCGTGGCCTGGACCGATCGCGAGATTCTCGTTCCGGTCGAGAAGGTGCGGGTGATCGGCGGCGTGATCCGCAAGTTCCGCGGCAATCTGCGGATCCGATACGCGATCGACAATGGCCGCTTCTGGCTGGTCGCCCTTTCCGAGGAGAATTTCGATGCGAACCCGCGTTAACGGGTTGATCGCGCTCGGCCTGATGCTGGCGCCGCTCCCCGCCGCCGCCCAGACGATCGTCGCGCTGCCCGATCAGACCAGCACGATCCGCCTGTCCAACCGCGACATCAACCATGTCATCTGCGCGGGCGGCGAGATCGAGGACATCAAGTTCTCCGCCGAGAAGGCCATCGCGGTTGAACGCGCCGGCTCCAACGCCTGGATCAAGTTCCTCGTGCGGGAAGTCGACGACGCCGGTGCGGTGACGCGCTCGTTCGTCACCGTCCCATCCGAGTTCTTCATCACCTGCAACGGGGCGGTTTATGCGCTCTATGCCGAGCCGTCCGACATTCCGGCACAGACGGTAACGCTCCAGGCCGGCACGACCCAGCGTGCGCGGGCGAATGAAGACTTGCTTGGCCCGCTGGTCGAGGAAGAACGCGCGGTGTCGATCACGCTTTCCATGTTGCAGGACCGCGTTCCAGCCAGCTTCACCGCGGTCGCATCGCGCTCGGGCCGTCTGCGCCTCACCAATCTGGCGGAGGCCGAGATCGACGAACGGCGGCGGGTCGAGATCGAAGGCGCGGGCCTGTCGGCATCGGAATATCTCGTGACCGCGATCGCCGAGATCACCCTCGACGAACGCAGTTTTCTGGCGCCCGAGCTGGGTGCGAACATCTTCGCGGTCACGCTCGATCGCACCATCCTCAAGCGAGGCGAAACAGCGCGGCTGATCGTCATTCGCCGGGGAGCCGTCCAATGACCCCGGCCGATGAACCCACCGGTCCCGCCGACGCTGGCGCGCCGACCAGCTACCGTGAGCATCTCGCCGCGCAGGCGCGCGCCGACGCACAAGCGTCTGAACGCGGTCCGGCCCTGCTGGACATGCGGGCACGCTGGGCGTCGTTCAATTCCCGGCAGCAGCTCCGCCTGAAGCAACTGGGCGTCGCCAGCGTTGTCGGCCTGCTCGGCGCGGGACTCTATATGGCGAGCGGCAATGCGCCGCAGGACACCGATGCGCCTGCCGCCTCCAAACTCGACATGGGCGCGGGTCTGCGCGGTGACAGCCTCGAGGTGAAGGTGCGCGGGGATCTCAAGAAGATTCTCGACGGCCAGAGTCTCCTCGGCGACCGGGTCACCGCGATCGAGGAAGGCCGCATCGGTCCGGGTGCCGCCGCCGCGCCGGGCTCCGATCTGCCGCAAGCCCTGCCGGGCGATGCGCCGGCCTTTCCCGAGCCGCCGGATACAAGCGATCTCGATCCGTCGATGACGGCGCCGCCTGCCATTCCCTCGGCGCCACCCGCGCCGCCGGCGCCGCCGGTCGAGAAGACGGTGGGCGCGATCGGCGCCGCGACCACGCCGGTCGGGGCCGCCGACGCGGCGGGCGGCGTTAAAAAAAAGACCCGCACGATCTATTTGCCGCCTGGTTTCATGAAGGCGCGGCTGCTGACCGGGATCGACGCGATGGCCAGCCGGGACGCGACCAGCAATCCCGAACCGCTGATCGCCCGCGTCCAGGCGCCCGCCGTGCTCCCCAATGATGTCAAGGCGAACCTCGCCGGCTGCTTTGTCATCGGCAACGCCACCGGCAGCCTCGCCAAGGAACGGGTCGAAGTCCAACTCGTCTCGCTCTCCTGCGTCGATTTCGACGAACGCTCGGTGGTCGACCAACCGATCAAGGGCTTTTTCGTCGATGCCGACGGCAAGAAAGGCTTGTCCGGCAAGGTCGTCACCCGCGCCGGCGCGGCGCTCGCCCGTGCCTTCATCGCCGGCACCATCACCGGCGTCGCCGATACGGTCGAGAACACGGTGGGCGACGTCTCCACGTCCGCGCTGGGTTCGGTGCGCAGCTTCGATGCGGGCGACGCCGCCAAAGCCGGGATCGCGGGAGGTCTCTCGCGTTCCTCGGAGAAGCTCACCGATTTCTATCTCGACCTTGCCCGGCAGGCCGGCCCGATCGTCGAGGTCGGCGCGGCCAAGGACGTGGTCGTCGTGATCCAGGAGGGCGTGTCCCTCGAAATCAAGCCAACCGCGGGCACGAAATTCTGATGCGCGCGCAACCCCATATCCAGGGAGCTATTCTCATGCCCCAAGCGCAACGCCGGCGTGCCACACGCCCCGCCGCTTTCATCCTCATCCTCCCCGCGCTGGCCCTCGGCGGCTGCGCGACGCTGGGATCGGTCATGTCGCCCTATAGCGAGAAATTCTCCTGCAAGAACGATGATCATGGCCAGTGCATCCACCCGGAGAAGGCCTATGCCGACGCGGTAGCCGGCGCGACGTCGAAGTCGGACCCCGCCGTCACGAACGACAAGGCCATGCTGCGGGAGCGCGGCGGCAAGCGAACCGGCGGCCGGAGTCGCAATGATCCTCAGGCTTATGCCGGCTACCGGGAGAGCGTGTATCGCGAACTTCAGGGACTGATCGACCAGCCCGTCACCCCGATGCTGAAGCCCGCGCGCACGATCCGCACGCTGATCCTGCCTTATGCGGACCAGCACCGGCCCGACCGGCTCTACATGCAGCGCTATGTCTTCTCGATCCTCGATCGCCCGCAATGGGTGGTCGGCGACTATCTGGTCACCCCGCAATCTTCGAGCGCCCGCGTGCCCATCCTCGAACAGGTGCAAGAGCGCGCCAACACCGAAGGCGAACAGCCATGAGCGTGCTGGTCGACCAGCGCGATGGGATGACGCTGGCGCGGCTGCGCCAGAGCGTCTCGCGCGACAGCTTCTCGGATTTCCTGCCGCTCGTCGCCTGGGTCGAGGAAGAGGAAGCCTTTCTCTGCATCGACGATGGCTGGGGCTATGCCTGGGAACTGGTCCCATCGGCCTATCTGTTCGCGCATGTCCATGAAGCGCTGCTCGGCCTGCTCAATGTGCACTTCCCCGAAGGGACGGTGCTCCAGCTTCACAGCTTCGCCGACCCGCTGATCGACGACGCGCTCGACGCCTATCTCGATCTCAAGACCCGGCCCGACCCGCTGATCCAGGCGTCGGCCCGGCGTACCTTCGATTATCTGCGTGCCGGCACCGCGGGCCTCAAGGCGTTGCACGGCATCCCCATCCGCGACTTCCGCACCTTCCTCTCGGTCAAGACGCGCGCGCCGATGGACCATGATCTCAAGCGCCAGATCGAGGAGCAACTGGCGAAACTCGGCATCCGCCGTCTCGCGCCGCAGGAACTGGTCTCCTTCTACCGGCGCATCTTCAACGGCGTGTTCGAACCCGCGCCTGGCGTCTTCTCGCAAGGCGACGAGACCCGCGCCGTGCCGATCCGCAAGCAGATCATCGACGCCGGGCCGTCCTTCGCCTTCGAAGGCCCAGAGGTGTTTCTCGGCAATCAGGTCGCACGCTGCCTCACGCCCAAGTCGCCGCCGCGCCGGATCACGGCCGAGCGCGCCAATCGCCTGACCGGCGGCATGCGTGGGTCGGCCGAGGATAGCGACCAGATCGGCGGGCCGTTCCTGTTTACGTTGAATGTGCTGTTCGATCATTCGGCGTTCGAGATCCACAAGCGTGCGCAGATCCTCTCCGCACAGAAGGCGGCGGGCAGCTTCGCGGTCGAAGTCGGCAAGCAGATCGAGGAGATCGGCTGGGTTCTCGACGAGATCGGCAACAGCCGCTTCGTCTCGGTGATCCCGACCCTATGGGTGTTCGGCCAAACGCGGAGCCAAGCCCGCGAGATGGCGGCGCGCGCCAAGCGGTTGTGGGAATCCGAGCCGCTCCCCTGGATGGTGCAGGAGGAAAGCTACCTCAATCCGATCCTGCTTTCGGCGAGCCTGCCGTTCGGCCTCTATCCCGACAAACGCACGATCAAGATGCTCCAGCGCGATTTCCGGTTGCCGGCGCGCGCTGCCGTGCTGATGTCACCGATCCAGACCGACTTTCGCGGCGGTGGCCGTCCCGCGCTGCTCTATGCCGGGCGCAAGGGCCAGCTCGTCACGCTCGACCTGTTCGATCCGCGCATCAACAATTATAATTTCATCGTCTCGGCGGAGAGCGGCGCGGGCAAGAGCTTCCTGCTCAACAATTTGTGCCAGCAATATTTTGCGCAGAACGCGCTCATCCGCATCATCGATATCGGCGGCAGCTACCGCAAGCTCTGCACGCTCTGCTCGGGCCGCTACATCGATCTGGGCGAAGAGCATCTTGTCCTCAACCCCTTCGATCTCGGCCTCGCGGTCGACGGCGACGATCGCGAATCCGCGATCACCATGGCGGTGTCGATCGTCGCGGAAATGGCCAACGCCGCAACCCGCAAACCGGTCACCACCTCAGAATGGAACCTGCTGAAGTCTGCAGTGCAATGGGCGATCGACAGTGGGCGGGCGGAAGCGGGCATCGACGCGGTGCGCGAGTGGCTCGGCGCCTATCCGGCCAATACCGCGTCCGATCTCGACAGGGTCGACCATCTGGTGCCGATGGCCCGCGAACTGGCCTTCAACCTGCGCGATTTCGGGTCGGACGGCGCCTACGGGCACTATTTCAACGGGCCGTCGACGTTCGACATCTCCAGCGACGAGTTTGTGGTGCTCGAACTGGAGCGCCTCAAGGCGATGCCGGACCTGTTCAACGTGGTCATCATGGTCGTCGTCAACGCGGTGACGCAGGAACTCTATCTCTCGGCGCGCGACCGGCCCCGGTTCGTGCTGTGCGACGAAGCCGCGCAGTTCATGACCCGCAGCGACGGCCAGGATCTTTCCCGGCTCGCCGAGGCGTTCAGCCAGGGCTACCGCCGGGCGCGCAAATATCGCGGCAGTTTCGGCATCGTGCTGCAGAGCATGAACGATCTCATGTTGTTCGGCGGCACCGGCCAGGTGATCCTTGAAAATGCCGCCACCCGGTTCCTGCTCCAGGGATCGACCTACGACAAGGCGGTCGACAACAAGATCCTCGACTATTCCGGGTTCGTCCTCGACCTCCTGAAATCGGTCCGGAACAACAAGCCCAACTATTCGGAAGTCTTCATCGACTCTCCATTGGGGCTCGGCATCGCCCGGCTCGTCGTCGATCCGTTCAGCTATTGGATCAACACGTCCGCGCCCGACGAGGTCGCCGCCTTCGAGGCGTTGGTGCGCGCGGGTCGCTCGCCGCTCGAAGCGGTCTGCGAACTGGCCGGGGTCGATCCCGCCGAGATCATGACGCCCGCCGGCGCTGGCGGGAGGCTGTGATGCGGACCGCCAAGCCCGACACCGCCCAGATGACGCTCGAACTGAACCCGGACGATGAACTCGAGCGGATCATCGAAGCGCGCGTCGCCGAACGGGCCGAAGCGCAGGCGCTCAGCTGGCGCTTCCGCCTCGTCATCATCGAAACGGTGATGATCGCCTCGCTGGTGCTCGCCGCCGGCATCGCGCTCGACTTGCCCATATCGAAGACCCTGACCGGTGCTCTCACCGTCGGCGTCGGCTGCTTTCTCACCGGCCTGATGCTGATCGGTCTCACCGGCGCGGCCAGCCGCCTTCTTGCAAAGCTCAGGAGGAAGTCATGAGCCTTGAGCCGTTCACCTATAATTCGGACGAGCATCTGGTCAGCGTTCCGCGAGAGCTGGATGAAAGCCTGCACGACTATCTGGTTCGGGCCAATCGAACCCTGACCGGAAGGGTCAGGATGCTCGCAAGAGCGCGCGATGAGGCTGACTACGTCCACGCCTGCGAGCGCACCAGTTGGCGGATGGACAGAGTTCTCCTCACCTTCGCCGGTCCGCTGATGGGCACAGCCGCCTATGTCGGTCTGGTTCGGGCCGGGATCACCGAGTTCGCGAGGTTCGAATTCATCGCGGGGGTGATCGCATTCGCAGGCGTCACGGGTGGACCGTTCGTGCTCGCCTTCGCGGCAATCGGCCCCAAACTCTCGGGCTGGCTCCTCTCGCACCGGTCGCGCCGCGTCCTGAGCTCCATCCAGAGGCGGCCATGAACGGCATCTTCTCCGCCGCGCCCTGTCAGTCGTCGATCCGGCTTCTGGTCGGAACGCATCTGATCCTCCTGGTCCAGGCGTTCCTGCTGATCTGGTCGGGCGCCGACCTTGATGGCACCCGCCCGCTGATCTGGCTCGCGCTGCTGGTGGGCACGGCGGGCCTTTGCTGCGCCGTCTGGGGCGAGAGCCGCAATCCACCGCCGAGTTGGAGGGACCGCCGCCGTGGACGATAATGGTTATCCGCAGGGCTGGCATGTGGTCGCGATTCAGTCCGCTTTGATCGGCGCGATGATCGTCGGCGCCTTCATCCTCGCTGGTTCGGCCCGCGCCGAGACATCCAATATCGGACGCACCTGGCCGATCGCCGAGCCGGACGCGATGGCCGAGATCGAGGCCGCGGTCGCACGGCAGCCCGCGAGCATCGCCCCGCGCTTCGGACCACGTTCGCAGTGGAGCGCGCTCAAGGGCGCGATGCTTGGCCTTGCGGAAAAGAGCCGCATCCGCAACGTCGTGCCCTTCTACACGCTCGAAGAAGAGATTCGTCTGCCGGACGGCAAGATTCTCTATCCCAAAGGCTTCACCTTCAATCCGCTGACCTATGTATCGCTGCCTGCCCGGCTGATCATCGTCCACCCGCGCGATCTGGGCTGGGCGCTCAAGACCGCCGCGCTCACCGACTGGATCCTGCTGACCGGCGGCGGCGGGGCCGAGGATGACGCCCTGTCGCTCGGCGAGAAACATAGCCGAGCGCTCTTCATCCTCGAAGAGCGGGTGAAGGAGCGGCTCGGCCTCACCGTCGCGCCCGTCATCGTCCGCCAGACCGGCCAGCGCCTCGAGCTGACCGAGGTCCATCTGGAGCGCAAGGGAGGCCGCAAGCCATGACCCGTCTTTCCTCGGCCCTGCGCGCAGGCGCCGCCGGACTCGCACTCGCACTGCTGGCCCCGGCCACGCCGGCCCATGCCTCCAAATGCCCGGCGGGCACGGTGTTCAATCCGATCACCAAGGTGCGCTGGAACTGCATCTTCCCGATCACCATCGGCGGTGTGCGGGTCGGCAGCTTCGACAAGCTCGACAAGGCGCTCGACGCGCAATCGGCCTCGAAGCCCTTATGCGCCTGCCGTAAGGGAGCGACCTTCTGGTTCGGGGTCAAGGTCAGCTTCTGGTCGCCCAATCGCATGGTCGATGTCGTGACCGAGCCGGGCTGCATGATGGCGCTCGGTGTCGATCTCCTGCCGACTGGCGGCAAGCTCCAGGGCAGTCAGTCCAGCATCTCGGACGGGACCAATACGACCAAGCTGTTCGCGCAGGCCCATTACTACATCTCGCCAGTCTGGAAGATGCTCGACATGTTCACGGACCTGCCCTGCATCGAGGATGAGGGCTTCGACGTCGCGATGATCACCGAGGTGCTGCCGACCTGGCAGTCGGGCACCCTGGGCGCGATCATTCAGCCCGAAGGTATATTGTTCGGCAATCCCGCCGCCGGCCTCGCCTGCATGGCCGACAGCGCCGCGGCGGCCGCGGGCAAGGTCATCGACCCCTTGTTCTGGTGTATGGGATCGTGGGGATCGACCTATCCGATCGCCGGCGACATCCATATGGGCGACCGGGTCGAGGCCTGGGCGGGCCTTGCCGCGCGCACGACCTTCATGATGGGGCGCCTGGGCGCGCTCACCATCCATTCCGAGGACGGCTGTTCGCTCAAACCCCAGCCGATCTGGACCAAGAGCCGCTACAAGCTCCAGATCATGGAGCCCGTGAAGGGCGGCAAGTGCGTCAATATCGGGCGTCCGGGTGCGCTGTGGACCAGCGGCAAGCACGCTCCGGGCAAGGACAATGCCCAATTCATGCTTTTCGAAAAGGCGATCTGCTGCGCCGGGGTTTCGACCCCATGAGCGGATCGTCTCCCCCACGCTGCGCGCAAACCCCTGAACCGAGCTGGTCCGTCCGCCAAGGACCGCTTGAAGATGCGGCCCTGCGCGCGGCGGGAGCGGCGGTGGTAGCCCCCTGCGCCGCCGCTCCACCCTCGGTCAGCACGGCCGCCAGTCTCCCGACCGGAACGGCGAGCGCCCCTCTCGTCGCCTCCCCGGTTGCGGCCGTGCTGACCATTTTCGAGGGACAGGCTATGTTTCGGATACTCTCGCCCGGATCCGCCGCGTTCCGGGCGGGAGACCTGCTGCGCTTTGCCTATGGTTCGCGCACGGTGCGGAAACGCCCGCTATGAGGGCGCGGGCGCTTGCCTTGCTGGCCACCGCGATGGCGATGCCGATTTCCGCTCACGCGCAGACCGTGGAGGAACGCGCGCGTGCCGCGGCAGAGGCCGCACGCGAGAAGAGCGCCGACAGCGAGGCGATCCAGCAGAATTATCTGACGCCGGGCCTCGCCGGCGAGGCAATCACAACCGTCGACGGGACGAAGAGCTTCAATCCGAGCCTCGCCTGCCAGACGACATCCACCCTGCTCGAGATCCTCGCGCAGCCGGGATCGACGGGCGATATCGCCAGCTTGCGCATCTCGCGCGACAAGGATCTCGACGGCTCCGTCGACCAGACGATGACCTTGCCCATGCCGGTGTCGGGCATCTGCGCCAATGGCGTGATCTCCTGTCAGCCGGGCACCTGGAATGCCTGCCGCAGCTACAAATGGGATGTTGCGACCGCCGGCGATCTCAAACTCACCGAGGTCGACCTGACCGCGCTCGCGGGCTGCTACTGCGTCAACAATAGCTGCGGGAGCAATCTCGTCTGGGGCAATATGGCCGCGACGCTGAAGGATATCGGTGGCGGCGTTGTGGGCGCGCTCACCAGCGCCGATCCGCGCATTGGCGTCGCGCAGGCGGCGATCGACGGGCCGGTGATCCGCTATATCGGCGCGCAATCGACCGCCTGCACGGCCAATCCCTCCCTCGCGCAAACCGTCTATCGCGCCAATCCCGCGCAGATCCAGGGCGATGCGGCGTCGCTCGCGGCGGGCAACAGCATATTCCAGGCGCTCAAGGGCTCGCCGGCGGGCATGGGCAAGGCCGAGCAGATGCGCGCCTGCACGATCCGGCGCGAGGTGAAGCTGGAGGCGGTGAAGGCAGACGATATCATCGCGCGCACGTCGGGCGGCTATGCGACCTATGCCACTACGCCCGACACGCGCTCTTTCCTGCTGGGATCGCCTCGCGACGACAGCCTGAGCGGCGGAAGCTGCCGCATCCATGATTTCCGGATGACGCTGAACGTCGGCGATCCCGACCGTCTCGTCTCCGCCCGGCTCTCGCAATATCTGTTCGACGACTGGATTCAGGTGCGCGTCGATGGTGCGCTGGTGCTCGCCGATCCGGGTGGCTGGACAGGCACCGGGCTTCCGCCGGGCAAATGCGAGCGCAAGAAAACCTGGCACGGCTATCCCAATCTCGACCTGAAGCCGCATCTGACCAAAGGCGCGCACGAGATCTGGGTCCGGGTCGCGGTCGGCGGCGGAGGCGAAGTGTCGGCGCGGATCGACGCCACGCTCGATCTCTCCTGCAATCCGACCGAGAAGCTTGTCGACCTGTGCGCCGGCTATGCCGCCGACGCCAATTGCCAGCTTCACGACGAGACCGTCGACGGCGTCCAGACCTTCCGCAATGGCGTCGGCACGGGCCTCACTCCGCTGCCGCAGACCCGCCTGTTCGAAAATGGCGCCTGTTCGCTGAGCCTCGTCCGCCCCTGGTTCGACCGCGACCGGCGCTATCGCTGCACGATCGACACCGGCGTCCTGCCGCAGCCCGATCTGAGCGGCGGCGCCTATATCATCGACCATTC
>Ga0207711_10001458_pt1 | contig 22113 bp, 18 predicted proteins | sample KBSS34metaG_FD_184401 | JGI IMG/M metagenome (GOLD analysis project Ga0207711, IMG submission 184401) | Switchgrass rhizosphere microbial communities from Kellogg Biological Station, Michigan, USA - KBS S3-4 metaG (SPAdes) (version 2) | ecosystem: Host-associated > Plants > Roots > Rhizosphere...
CGTCATCGACGACATCGAGATCGCCAAGAGCAACATCCTGCTCATCGGTCCCACCGGATGCGGCAAGACCTATCTGGCGCAAACCCTGGCGAAGCGGCTCAACGTGCCGTTCGCGGTCGCCGATGCCACGGCACTCACCGAGGCGGGCTACGTCGGCGAAGACGTCGAGAACATCCTGCTCAAGCTCATCCAGGCCGCCGACTACGACGTGAAGCGCGCCGAGAACGGCATCATCTACATCGACGAGGTCGACAAGATCGCCCGCAAGGCCGAGAACCCGTCGATCACCCGCGACGTCTCGGGCGAGGGCGTGCAGCAGGCGCTGCTGAAGATCCTCGAGGGCACCGTCGCTTCGGTTCCGCCGCAGGGTGGCCGCAAGCATCCGCACCAGGAGTTCATCCAGATCGACACGACGAACGTGCTGTTCATCGTGGCGGGCGCGTTCTCGGGCCTCGAAGACATCATCTCGGCCCGCGTCGGACGTCGGGGGATCGGCTTCGGCGCCCCGCTGCACTCCAAACGCGACGAGGCCACCTTGTTCAGCGAGGTGCTCCCCGAAGACCTGCACAAGTTCGGACTCATCCCCGAGTTCATCGGCCGGCTTCCCGTCGTCACCACCGTCACTCCGCTTGACCAGCACGCACTCATGGAGATCCTGACGGTGCCGAAGAACGCCCTGGTGCGCCAGTATCAGCGCATGTTCCAGATCGACGGCGTCGAGCTCGAGTTCGAAGAAGACGCGCTCGAGGCGATCGCCGATCTCGCCGTGCTGCGGCAGACCGGCGCCCGCGGGCTCCGCGCCATCCTCGAAGAGGTGCTGGGGCCGATCATGTTCGAGGTGCCCTCGAGCGACGAGGTCGCCCGTGTCGTGGTCACCAAGGGCGCCGTGCTCGAGAACGCGGCTCCCACGATCGTGCCGCGCGCGGCCCGGCGCACCGAGAAGTCGGCTTAGCGGGCTCTCAGGCCACTCCTGCCCGACTGGCCCCTCGGCGCCCGCCGTCACATTCTCGGGCCGCCCCTAGGCTGATTTCACCATGAAGCCGGTGCCGATCCTCCAGCCGATCACGGCCGGAATCGTCGCGTCGATCGCGGGGTTCGCCAGCTCATTCGCGCTGCTGATCGCCGGCCTGCGGGCCGTGGGCGCGAGCGAGGCCGAGGCGGCATCCGGTCTGCTGGTGCTGTGCGTGTTCCAGGGCGCGCTGGCCATCGGGCTGAGCCTGCGATACCGGTTGCCGCTGTCGTTCGCCTGGTCGACGCCGGGAGCCGCGCTGCTGGTCGCCGCGCACAAGACGACGGGCGACTTCCACGCGGCGGTCGGCGCATTCCTGCTGTGCGGCATCCTGCTTCTTGCGACCGGTCTGTGGCCGTGGCTCGCGCGGACGATGACCAGGATTCCGCGTCCGATCGCCAGCGCGATGCTGGCCGGCATCCTGTTCCCGATCTGCCTGGCTCCGGTGCAGGCCGCGTTTCAGTTGCCGGTTCTGGCCATACCCCCGATCGTGGTCTGGCTGGTGCTGACGCGGTTCGCGCCGCGCTGGGCGGTTGCGGGAGCCGTGGTGGTGACGGCGGTTGCTGTCGTCCTCTCCGGACCGCACATCGCGGCGGTGCACCTGCTGCCCACCATCCGATTCGTCCTGCCGACGTTCGAACCGTTCGTGCTCGTGGGCCTGGGCATCCCGCTCTACATCGTCACGATGGCCGGGCAGAACGTTCCCGGATTCGCTGTGCTGCGCACCTTCGGCTACGAGAATCCGCCGGCGCGCGCCATGCTGGCTGCCACCGGAGTCGCGACCGCGGTCGGCTCGGTCTTCGGTGCCTATACCCTGAACCTCTCGGCGATCGTGGCGGCGATGATGGCCGGGCCGGATTCGGATCCCGACCGAGACCGCCGCTGGATCGCCACCGTCAGTTCCGGTGCCGCCTACCTGTTGATCGGCCTGGGGGCCGGAGCAGCCACCGCCCTCGTCGCCGCCAGCCCACCGATCCTCATCGAGGCGGTCGCCGGACTCGCCCTGCTCAGCGCCCTGATCAGCTCGGTCACCGCGGCGCTCGACGAGCCGGAGCACAGGGTCGTGGCGATCGTGACGTTCCTCGTGGTCGCGTCGGGCATCCAGCTGTTCAACATCGGGTCGGCGTTCTGGGGCCTGATCGTCGGGGCGATCGTCATGCTCGTGCTGAGCATCGGTCGCGAGCGCCGGGCCTCCGGCCTAGACGCGTAACCGGGGTCTCGATACGCCGCTGCGCGGCTACTCGACCATCGAGCGGGCTACTCCAGCCCGCGCCGCTTCAGCAGCGGGCCGATCTCGGCGGGTCGGCCGCGGAAGTCGACGTAGGCCTCGAGCGGATCCTTCGAACCGCCCACGCCGAGCAGACGGGAGCGGAAGCGGTCGCCGTTGGCGCGGGTGAGCCCGCCGTTCTCCTTGAACCAGTCGACCGTGTCGGCGTCGAGCACCTCGCTCCAGATGTAGGAGTAGTACCCGGCGTCGTAGCCGCCCGAGAACACGTGTGCGAAGTAGGTGCTTCGGTATCTCGGCGGTACGGCCGGATTGTCGAGTCCGACCGCCTTCAGGGCCTGCGCCTCGAACGCGGCGACGTCATCCACCTTCGCTGCGTCGTCAGCGCTCAGGGTGTGCCACGCCTGGTCGAGCAGAGCAGCGCCGAGGTACTCGCTGGTGGCGAAGCCCTCGTTGAACTGCTCCGACTCGTGCAGGCGATCCACGATGCCCTGATCCAGCGGCTCGCCGGTCTGATGGTGCTTGGCGTAGTTCGCCACGACTTCGGGCCACAGCATCCACATCTCGTTGACCTGGCTGGGGAACTCGACGAAGTCGCGGAACACGTTCGTGCCCGCCAGCTTGGGATACGTCACGTGGGCGAACAGGCCGTGGAGGGCGTGTCCGAACTCGTGGAAGAAGGTCGAGGTCTCGTCGAAGGTCAGCAGGGTCGGTTCGCCCGGCGCGGGCTTGGGCACGTTGAGATTGTTGACGACGATGGATGTCTCGTGCCCGAGCAGTTCCGCCTGCGAGATCAGCGGATTCATCCAGGCCCCGCCACGCTTGGAGTCGCGGGTGTACAGGTCGAGCAGATAGAGCCCGAGGTCGGAGCCATCCTCGTTGCGCACCTCGAAGATCCGCACGTCCGGGTGGTAGCCGACCAGGTCTTTCCGCTCGGTGAAGGTGATGCCGTACAGCTGGTTCGCCGCGAAGAAGACCCCGTCGCGCAGCACGCGCTCGGCCTCGAACCACGGACGCAGGGCGGCGGTGTCGACGTCGTACTTCTGCTGCCGCACCTTCTCGGTCCAGAACGACCAGTCCCACGACGTCACGCTCTCGGCTGCCGCGGTCGACGTCGAGTCGTCGTCATCGAGTTCATCTTCGGTCAGCACGTTCAGCTCGGCCTGCTCGGCCTTGGCGTTGCGAGCCGCCGGGGGAGCGAGCCTGCCGAGCATCGCGGCCACGGCTTCGGGGGTCTTCGCAGTCGAGTCGGCGAGCACGAACGCGGCGTGGTTCGCGAATCCGAGGAGCGCGGCGCGCTCGGCGCGCAGTCGCACGATCTCGAGCAGCACCTTCTTGTTGTCGAACTCGCCGCCGTGCGCGCTGCGGGCCTGCGAGGCGTCCATGATCCTTTGCCGGACGCCACGATCCGTCAGCGATGCCAGGAACGGGTGACCGGTGGGCAGCACGAGGGTGACGAGGTATTTGCCCTCGGGCAGACCGCGGTCGGATGCCGCCTGCGCAGCCGCGCTGATCTCGCCGGGTTCCAGGCCGTCGAGATCGTCGACGTCGTCGATCACGACGGCGAGTTCGTTGGTGTCGCCGAGCAGGTTCTTCTCGAACTTGGTGGTGAGCACCGACAGCTTCTGGTTGAGCTCCTTGAGCTTCTCTTTCTGCGTCTCGTCGAGTCCGGCGCCCGCCAACGTCATTTCGGTGTACCAGCGGTGCACCAGATACTTCTGCTCGTCAGTCAGCGCCGACGCGGGATCGGCTTCGAGCTGGTCGTGGATGGTCTTGATGCGCCAGTAGAGCTGGGAGTCGAGCTTGATCGCGTCGCTGTGCGCGGCCAGCTTCGGCGCGATCTTCTCTTCGAGTTCGTTCGTGAAGTCGCTGGAGTCGGCTGAGCTCTTGTTGAAGAAGACATTGGCCACCCGCTCGAGCAGTTGGCCGCTCTGTTCCAGCGGCACGAGAGTGTTCTCGAACAACGGCATGTCGCGCTTGACCACGATGGCCCGCACCTCGGCCAGCTGGTCGGTCATGCCCTTCTCGAAGGCCGGCTCGTAGTGCTCGTCGCGGATGTCGGCGAAGGGCGGAAGGCCGTACTCCAGGGCACTCGGCTCGAAGAAGGGATTCTGTTCAACCATGCATCCACCCTAAACGCCTGAGTTATTGAATGCAAAGGGACATTTGCAAAGAAATGCTTGCAAAGATTCTCTTGCAGAGGTATCTTTGGATGTATGACCGAACCGCACGAGCAACGTCCGCGCCGCGCGACACGCGACCTGGACGTGGAGAGCCTCAAGGCGCTCTCCCATCCGCTGCGCGTGCAGATTCTCGACGCGCTGTCTGTCTACGGGCCGGCGACCGCGAGCGGACTCGCCGAACGGCTTGCCGAGTCCAGCGGGGCCACCAGCTACCACCTGCGCCAGCTGGAGAAGCACGGATTCGTGCAGGAAGTCGAAGGCCGCGGCACGACCCGCGAGCGCTGGTGGGAACGGGTCCCGGGGGGCATCAACATCGGGTACCCCGAACTCGACCTGAACTCCGCCGCCCGTTCGGCCTCCCAACTGATCTACCGCGAGTTCCGGATCTCGCAGGAGCGTCTGCTGAACGACTTCATCGATAGGGGGCCCGATGTGCTCGCCCCTGAGTGGTCCGAGGCGAGCGAATTGTCGACGGTGAACGCCCGACTGACGGCCGAGCAGTTGCAGATCTTCGTCTCTGCGGTCAACCAGGCGGTCGACGACTACGTCATTCCGTATCGCGACCAGCAGGTGCCGGGAGCACGCCCCGTGCACATCGAATTCGACGCATTCCCGGTCGTGGATGCGGCATATCAACCGGAGGGAGACGCCTCATGAAAAGCCCCAGAATCCGTCATCTTGTGCAGCCGTCGATGTCGGTGGCTGACCGTAATTTGAGCATCACGAACGAGGTGAGATCCATCATGACAACCACTGCTCTTCCGACTCATTCCGCCCCTCAGGGCGGACTAGAACTGCTCGTCTCCCGGCTCGCCGTCGGCATGCTTCGCTGGTCGCAGCAGCGCACAGCGCGGCGTCAGCCGACGCACGACGAGATGATCCTCCTGCGCCAGATCCAGAGGGATTCAGCGCAGGCGACCGATCTAGCTCGACTGAGCCACCTGGGCTGAGGCCGGCTCGTCACGGTCAGGCCGGGTCCTCCCGGGTGACGGTGTCGGTGATGGGATCGTGGTGCAAGACGGTCCCGTCATCGAGCTCAACCACGGCACGGCCCTCGAGCCAGGTCAAGGTCCACCGCCAGCTGCTCGGGTCGACGCCCTCCGCGGCTCCGTCGTCGAGTTCCGACTCCACGTCGGCGATGGCTCCCACCAGCACGGCAGCCAGCCCGGCCGGCGGTTCGTCGCCGAAGTTCCAGCGCGTTCCGAGTTGCATCAGGTCTCCTTCTCGTAGGTCACCCAGCTCGTGCGAGTGGCGACGGTGTCGTAGAGGCGCTGCGCCGTGGTGTTGTCGGATGCCGTGATCCATCGCAGCGTGCCCCTTCCTGCCGCGTGGGCGGTCGCGCTGCACCCAGCGATCAGTGATCGCGCAATACCCGCGCCCCGGTGCTCGGGAGCGACGTAGAGGTCGTCGAGCGACCAGGCCGGGCCCGCCGTGAAGGTGTCGCTCAGGCGGCGCAAGTGCGCGAATCCGACGAGGCTCGGGCCATCGCCGCCGTCGACCTCAGCCACCAGCGCTGAGACCTCGTGGGTGGGATCCATCAGCCAGGTCCAGACCCCGTCGAGCACTGCCGACGAGAATTCGGTCTCGTAGAACACCCCGTAGGCCGTGAAGAGGTCGCTCCACGCGTCGTGGTCGCGCGGCTCGATCGCGCGGATCAGCTGATCTGTCATCCTTGAGAATCCTTCTGGGAAATCTGCGGGGCGCCCCGGTCGACCGTGATCAGGGGAACGCGGCCGGCCGAGTCGTACGCCTCTCTCGCCGCCTTGGACGGGTCGCCGCAGCCGTCGACCGGTGCATAGTAGGCCGCTGTCACGCCATTGTGGTGCACCCAGACCAGCAACGGGTCCTGATAAGCCATCGGGCACAGTGCGGGGTCGGACAACCGCGCGTTCGGCGCCCGGTAGGCGCGCAGCAGCGCCTCCGGATGCGGAATGCGATACGAGGTCTCCCACGGCCCGTATGTGGTCACACCGTCGGTGTCGTGTTGCTCATCAGCCCGGCAGATGAACACCTCGTCGACCGGGAGCCAGTACCCGTCGTAGTGCACTGGGCTCAGCAGGGGGCACGAGACGAGGACTGCGGGCACGACGAGCGGCGCCAGCGGCGCGACGGCCCTCGGCGCGGCGTAGCCGCTCGGCGACGGGTCGGGCGGCGGAGTCGCAAGCGAGGGTACGCATCCGCTGAGACCGGCGGCCACGGCAGCCGTGACGAGGGCAACGACCGACAGACGGGCGAAAGCCCGCCGTGCCGGCCGCTGGCTCATTCGGCTGTCGCCTCGGCTGGCGCCTCGGCCAAGACGATGTCGGTGGCGTCGATCTCGAGTGCCTCGACGAAGGTGAGGTCGGCGATGCGGCCGACCGCCTTGAGGTCGTCGGCGGCCTCGGCCAAGAACGCCGGCCCGGTCAGAGTGGCCGAGAGCACCTCGGTCTTCTGCGAGGCCTTGGCGTCGGTCTTGGCCCGCCGGATGCCGATCAGCGCCGCGCTCACCGCCGGGAGCAGCCCGATGGTCGCCCCGCCGCCTCGGTTCTCGGGCCACGCCGCGAGGTGGATCGAGCCCGGGTGAGTCCACCGCCAGACCTCTTCGGTGGCGAACGGCAGCACGGGCGCCAGCAGCCGCAGCAGGATGTCGATCGCCTCGCGCAGGCTGCGCGTCGCGCTGCCGTCGCCGGCGTACGCACGCTCCTTCACCAGCTCGAGATAGTCGTCGCAGAAGGTCCAGAAGAACTGCTCGGTGACCTCGAGCGCACGCGCGTGGTCGTACTCCTCGTATGCGGTGGTCGCGATCCTGACCACCTCGTCGAGTTCGGCCAGCATGTCGAGGTCGAGCGGCGCTGTGATGGTCGCGCCCGAGGGAGGCTCGGGGAACGAGTAGACGAACTTCGCCGCGTTCAGCACCTTGATCGCCAGCCGCCTGCCGATCTTCATCTGCTTGGGATTCTGCGGGTCGAAGGCCGCATCGGTGCCGAGGCGGCTCGATGCGGCCCAGTAGCGCACCGCATCCGAGCCGTGCTCCTCGAGCATCGCGGCCGGAGTCACCACGTTGCCCTTCGACTTCGACATCTTCTTGCGGTCCGGGTCGACGATGAAGCCCGAGATGCCGGCATCGGTCCACGGGACGCTGTGGTGCTCGAGTTCCGATCGGAGCACGGTCGAGAACAGCCACGTGCGGATGATGTCCTGGCCCTGCGAGCGCAGCGAGTACGGGAAGACAAGGTCGAAGAGCTCGGGATCGGTCTCCCAGCCCCCGGCGATCTGCGGGGTGAGCGACGACGTCGCCCAGGTGTCCATGATGTCGAGCTCGCCCACGAATCCGTTGGGCAGGCCGCGCTGCGATTCCTCGTAGCCGGGGGCGGGTGCCGAGGCGGGATCCACTGGCAGCTGGTGCTCGCCCGGCACGATCGGCTGTTCGCGCAGCACCTCGCCCTCAGCGTCCACGGGATACCAGATGGGCAAGGGCACGCCGAAGAACCGCTGGCGCGAGATGAGCCAGTCGCCGGTCAGGCCGCCGACCCAGTTGTCGTACCGCACCCGCATGAAGTCGGGATGGAATCCGATCTGCTTGCCGGCATCGAGCAGGCGATCGCGCAACGCCTCGTCGCGCGCGCCGTTGGCGATGTACCACTGGCGCGTGGTGACGATCTCGAGCGGCTTGTCGCCCTTCTCGTAGAACTTCACGGGATGCGTGATCGGCTTCGGGTCGCCGACGATCTCACCGGACTCCTTCAGGAGCTCGACGACCTTCGCCTTGGCGCTGAAGACGGTCTTGCCGACGAGTTCTGCGTATGCGGTGCGGCCGGGCTCGGTGAAGAGATCGGCGGCCGGAGCATCCTCGAGGATGCGGCCGTCTTTGCCGATGATCGCGCGGGTCGGCAGATCGAGCTCGCGCCACCAGACCACGTCGGTCACGTCACCGAAGGTGCACACCATCGCGATGCCCGAGCCCTTGTCTTTCTGCGCGAGATGGTGCGCCAGCACGGGCACCTCGACGCCGAAGAGCGGCGTCGTCACCGTCGTGCCGAACAGGGCCTGGTAACGCTCATCGTCGGGATGCGCCACCAGCGCCACACAGGCGGGCAGCAGCTCGGGCCGGGTGGTCTCGATCTCGATGGTGCCGCCATGCGGTTGGTGGAACGACACCCGGTGGTACGCGGCCGGCTGGTCCTTGTCTTCGAGCTCGGCCTGGGCCACCGCGGTGCGGAAGGTCACATCCCACAGGGTCGGGGCATCCGCCTGATAGGCCTCGCCGCGGGCCAGGTTGCGCAGGAACGCGCGCTGCGCCGCCAGCTGCGCCTCGTGACCGATGGTGCGGTAGGTGAGCGACCAGTCAACGCTCAGGCCGAGATCGCGCCAGAGCGCCTCGAACTGCTTCTCGTCTTCTGCCGTCAGCTTCTCGCACAACTCGATGAAGTTGCGCCGCGAGATCGGCACCTGATCGCCCGGCTTCGCACTCGCGCTCTGACCGTCGATGCTCTGGCCGCCTTCGAGCGGCGGGACGTAACCCTCGACATAGGGCAGGGTCGGGTCGCAGCGCACCCCGTAGTAGTTCTGCACGCGGCGCTCGGTCGGCAGTCCGTTGTCGTCCCAGCCCATCGGGTAGAACAGATGCCGGCCGCGCATGCGCTGGAACCGGGCCGCGAGGTCCATGTGGGTGTAGCTGAAGACGTGGCCGATGTGCAGGCTGCCTGAGGCGGTCGGCGGGGGAGTGTCGACACTGAACAGGGATGCCTTGCCGGCTCTGAGCGCAGCAGCGCGGTCGAACCGGTGGGTGCCGTCACGCTCCCAGGTGGCGCCCCAGGTGCCCTCGAGGCCCTCGAGGGCCGGTTTATCGGGAATGCCCATGGCAGACGTCATCGCGTGAACTCCGGTTCGATATGCGCGGCACCGTGTCGTTGGTGAGGTGCCTGGTTGTGGTGCGCCTAGTTTATCGGCGCGCCGCAATCGTCGGCCAACGGCCGGGTCTCGATTCGGTGTCGAGGCCTACTGCTACTTGGTCACGGTGAACTTCCTGCTGACCTTGCTGCCATCGTTGCCGAGGATGGTGATGGTGTATTCGGTCGAGTCGTTGCCGCAGAGCGCCGGGTACGGGTGGTACCCAGAGGGGAAGTTCGCGTCGGAGCCGGTCGGCGGAAGCACCCATCCCATCCCGCCGGTCATCGCGTCGTTCGTGTTCACGCCGAAGTAGGCGTGCTTGCCGTTGACGCTCTTCCAGTGGATCGACAGATTGGGCGTCCCGCTGCTGCAGTCGAGCTTGCTGGGCGAGATCGAATAGCTGGTGATCGACGGCTTGGTCGACGCCGGCGGTGGAGGCGGTGGCGGAGCGGTCGTCGGCGTCGGAGTCGCCGTGGGCGTCGGCGTCGCGGTCGGCGTCGGGCTGGGAGTCTGTGATGCGCTGGGTGTCGGGCTGGTCGTTCCGACCGCGACCGGGGTGCCCCTTCCGCCCAAGAGGATGATAAGCACGATGATCAGGCCGATCAGCAGAAGGGCGCCGATGGCGATCAACGCGATCATCAGGCCGCGGGACTTCTTGCCCTCCTCCTTGATCTCCTCGTTGACAGAGGTGTTCTCGGGGGTGCCGATGCGTTGCGTGGGGGTGTCGTCGCTCACCAGGGACTCCTCAGCGTCCTGCCGGGAACGCCCCCGGGTGGCTCACAGCATAGGGCTGAGCCGAGCCCGGCTCAACGGCCCCGCGGGCCGCAGTCTCGCCGCGGCGGCATGAGACTCGTTAGCCGGCCGGAACGGGTGTCACCGTGGCGGTCGCCGGGGTCACTCCTTCGGCCGAGCTGTACGCGGTCAGGGTGTACGACTCGCCGCTGCCGTCGCACTGGTAGAGCACCGACGAAATCGTGCCGCTCGCCGCCGGCGTCAGGTTGGTGTTGACCGAGCCATCCGACGACGCCAAGTTCAGCGTCGCCGCGTTGGTCGTGGTGTACGCGATGGAGATCGTCGTGGGACCGCTGGTGCAGTCGACCTGTCCGGTCACGCTGGCGGTCACCGTCGGTGCGCTCGGCGCAGGTGCGACCGCCGCGGGCGCTTCTGTCGGCGCGGGGGCGGGGGTGGGCGTCTCCGATGCGGAGGCGGACGCTGTTGGCGTCGCCGCGGCCGACGAGCTGGCAGACCGCGACGGTGACGGGGTCTGTTTCAGAAGTGCCTCCGGTGATCCTGAACTGCTGTTCTTCGCGACGAGCACCACGATCAGCACGACGAGCAGGATCAGCACCACACCGCCGGTGCTTCCCAAGATGATCAGGTTGCGGCGACCGGCGTCCCGTGAGGCGCGAGCGGCCTCGGCGGCGATGCTGCGACGAGTCGGGAGCACCTGAGTCGGCTCGGCGAGCGTCGTCGCCGAGTGCGACGGAGAGGGAGCATGCTCAGTGGCGCTGGGGAACACGGCAGTAGCTGGCGTGTCACTCAGCAACCACCCCAGCGGATCGGCCGGAGCCGCAGCGGCGGGCGCAGCCGTCGGCCACGCCTCCGCGGGCCGCTGGAGCCCCTCGGGCGGTGTCTCCGGTTGGGCACCGAAGAGCCGGGCGAACTGGTCCAGGTCGTCGTTGTCATCGCTCATCTCGGCGACCATTCTGCCAGCGGCATCCTGGGACGCCGACGAGCTAGATGGCGTCGACCGGTTCGACCCGGCGACGGGCCGCGAACGCCGCGACGGCCGTCACGGCCGAGAGCACGGCGAGCACGACGCCCGGATGCCACCAGGCGAAGTCTGTTGCGCCCCCGAGCGCGGCGGTCAGCAGGGGCACGAATCCCGAGATGACGGCCGCGATGCTGTACGCGAACGAGAGGGCCGTGAAGCGGAATCGCCCGACGAACATGTCGCTCATCAACCCGCCGAGTGCAGCCCAGGCCGCCGTCGGCAGGATGCCGCCGACGATCATGGTGCCGACCAGGATCGGGAAGGTGGCGAACTGCAGCAGGTAGTACATCGGGAACGCGATGATCAGGGTTCCCACCGCACCCCACAGCACGACCCGGGCCGAGCCGATCCGTGTCGCGAGCGCGCCGAAGAGTGGGATGGTGACCAGCTGCAGCAGGCCGCCGATCGTGGTGGCGACCAGCAGATCCTGGAACGAGAAGCCGAGGTGCGAGATCCCGTAGTTCACCGTGTAGGTGTTCATCAGCGAGTACGAACCGATGCCCAGCAGGGCCGCGCCGGTGGCGATCAGCAGCCCGGTCGGCCGCGCGCGGAACGCCTCGATGAGCGGCACGCGCACACGGGCGCCCGCTTCTGCCAGGTGACGGAACACGGGCGTCTCGTCGATCGACCAGCGCAGGTACAGCGACACCAGCAGCAGCGGAATCGCGACCAGGAACGGAATGCGCCAGCCCCAGGACGCGAGCTGCGCGGCCGGGATCGTCGCGGTCATGACGATGAACAGGGCGGCAGACAGGATCGACCCGATCGGCGAGCCGAGCTGCGGCATCGTGGCGTAGAAGGCGTGCTTCTTCTGGCCGGCGTGCTCGGTGGCGATCAGGATCGATCCACCCCATTCGCCGCCGAGAGACAGGCCCTGGATGAGCCGCAGCAGCACGAGAAGTACGGCTCCGATCCATCCGGCGACGGCGTAGCTCGGCAGCACGCCGATCAGGGCGGTGGCGATGCCCATGATCGCGATCGTGATCAGGAGGGTCGAGCGCCGGCCGATCCGGTCGCCCAGATGACCGAAGAGGATCGCGCCGATCGGCCGGATGACGAAGCCGACTCCGATCGTCGCGAACGCGGCGAGCGTGCCCCCGACGGCACCGAGCGGTTCGAAGAACAGCGGACCGGCGAAGTAGGCGGAGAAGTAAGCGAAGACGTAGAAATCGAAGGATTCCAGCGAGGTACCGACGAGCGATGCCCAGGCGACTCTGCGAGCCGACCGGACCGAGGGAGACGTTGTGGTTGGCGCTTTGCCACTGTCTGTGATGGTCACGACTACCCCAGCCGAACAGCGAGCGGATTCATTCCCGTGTCAGTGCCGAAGGTCAATGTTGGAGGTCCGCGACGAGTCCGGACAGTTGTGCCGTGGGCTCCAGGTCGAGCGCCGCGAGCAGGATCCCGCGGTACCGGTCGAAGACGCCCAGTGCCTCGGATTGGTTGCCGTCCTCCAGATGGATGCGGATGAGCAGAGCATGGGGGCTCTCGCGCAGCGGGTCGACGCGCATGGATGCCCGCGCTGCCCGGATCGCCTCGGCGCTTCGCCCTTGGGCGAGGAGGCGCTGTCCCATCGCTTCGAGGGCGTCCATGCGGAGCTGGCGCCAATCCTCGGCCTCGGCGATGATCCAGTCGTCGTACCAGTCGGGCAAGAGTTCGCTCGAAAGCACCGTGATGGAGTCGGCGCCCAGATCGACGGATTCGACCGGACCGCCGCGGTGCAGCAGCCTATGCGCAAGGGCCTGAGCATCTCGCAGATCGACCGCGACCCCCGGTCGGAGGCCGAGGCCGCCCGCCTTTGTCGCCTCAACGGTGTTGCCCAGAAGGCCGTCAAGACGAGTGAGGGCGGCGCGCAGACTGATGCCCGCTCGCTTGTCCGAGACGTCGGGCCATATCGTGCCGGCGAGAGAGATGCGCGCGATGGCACGATCGTGCAGCGCGAGGAAGATCAGCAATCGCTGCGAGCCGACCGCCAACTCGTCGATCTGCACGGAGTCGACCCGCATCCGGAACGTCCCGAGCAGGAAGAGCTCGACCCGTGAGGTGCTCGAGACTGCATCGCCGGCGATGATCTGCGCCTCTGCTGCTTGGAGGGACGCGGCCAGGTCCGACCCTGGCGCAGCCAGAGGGTCCCAGCGCCTGCTCCACTCGTCCAGCGCGTGGATGCCCACTTTCAGGTCGTCGCCCTTGGCCGTCAGTGCGTATCTGGCACCGTCGCTCGAAGCAGGCAATCGTTCCATGATGCCCGCGCTGACCAGGGATGCGAATCGCGTCTCAAGGGTCTCGGGCGCGATGCCAAGGTGCAGTTGGAAGTCCGAGAACCTGGTCGTCCCACGCAGCATGGCCTCCGCAACGATGAGGAGGCTCCAGCGCTCGAACTGCATCATGCGGCATCTCCTTGTGACACGACGCCCCAGCCCCCGCCTCATGAGGACCTTACGCCTGTGGGCGCGACGCCCCCCGGCGTCGCGCCCACTTCACTACGTTCCCGCTCGCGCCTGATCCCCTCGGAGCGGGAATTCCCTATCCCCGCCGCGCGATTTCCGCCCTCTGCGATCGCCACGCCCTAGCGACCAGCACTGCTCCAAAGAGCATGACGGTCAAGGCCGGGAGGACAGGAAAGAATGGTGCGGTCTGGCCGGTTTGAGCGAGCCGGTCCGAGGCGCCGGAGGCTGCGGACCCCAGGGGGCCGCCTCCACCCGTGCCGCTGCCGGGGCCGCTGCCGGTGCCCGTACCGACGCCGGTGCCAGGGGCGGTACCAGGTCCGGTGCCGGTGCCCGACCCAGTCCCCGGCCCGGTCCCGGTCCCGCTCCCCGTGCCCGTGCCCGCTGCCGGCGCGGTCACGTTGTTCCGGATGCTTGCCGAGCAGACGATGAGCGACCCTCCGCCGTTGGCCGAGTTGTTGCATTGGTTGATCGTCACGAGCAGATCAGCGTCGGACGTCGATCCCGCCCCGATCGTGCACGTCAGTGAACTGCCGCCACCGTTGTCGGAGTCGTTGCACTGGGTGATGCTTGCGCCCGTGGTGCTCTGACCATCCGGACTGCAGGCGCGCAGAACCACTGTTCCGCCGGCGAGCGAGCCGTTGCACTGGTTCACGGTCGCGCCGACCGGCGTGTCCACGCCGGTGATGTCGTTGATGATGCTCACCGCGCAATGAAGTGAACCGCCGCTCGTGATCGCGAAGTTGCATTGCGCCACCGAGGTGACGAGATCGGTCGACAGGGTCGTGTGCTGCGTGCAGCTCGCGGTGAGGTCGGTGTTCGCGGCACCGTGGCATTCCTTCACCGTCACGGATGAGTTCGTGGCCCCGGTGGCCACATCCAGCGTGTTGACCACGGTGATGTCGCACTCCATGCCCAAACCAGGCGTGTCGTCCACGCTGCTGCACTGCGCGACAGTGGCGGCAGACGCCGGCGAGGCCGGTCCGGTCAGGATGGCCAGCAGTACGGCGGCAGCTCCGATCAGGATTGCCGCCCCGAATCGCGCTCTGCGCGCGGTGTTCGGCCTGTCTGTGTACCTCGTCATGAATCCCCCAAGGATGTTGACCACACACTGCGCCCGAGGCCATGACCACGGCGTGACGGCGGCGTGACCGCTGCCGAACGGGTTGTCTACCCCTCAAGGCGAGGCGACCGCCGGCGGAACGCACCGGGACGCGTCCGCGCGATACGATGAGGGCACAGACATCGATCCGGCCATCACCGGGGAGTCCTCGGAAGAACCTCTCGCAAGAGATCACTAGAACCGAGCGGGTCAGCCCGTTACAGCGGAACGAGCGGTCGTCAGAGGTTTGGCGGCAAGCGAGGTGGTACCGCGGCATCCGTCGTCCTCGTGGAAGAGAACACCACGAGCACGGAGAGCGCGAGATGTACCCCCAGAACTCGAGCAGTACGGGAACTGACGAACCCGGCGTCCCGGCATCGCCGGACTTCCCCGAGATCGAGCGCGGCATCCTGGCGTTCTGGAAGCGCGACGACACCTTTCAGGCCTCCATCGACAACCGGGATGGATGCCCCGAGTGGGTCTTCTACGACGGCCCGCCCTTCGCCAACGGCCTGCCCCACTACGGGCACCTGCTGACCGGCTACGCCAAGGACCTCTTCCCGCGCTACCAGACGATGCGCGGCAAGCAGGTGCAGCGCCGCTTCGGCTGGGACACGCACGGGTTGCCCGCCGAGCTGGAGGCGATGCGCCAGCTCGGGATCACGCAGAAGCACGAGATCGAAGAGATGGGCATCGGCGCGTTCAACGCGAAGGCACGCGAGTCGGTGCTGCGGTACACGAAGGAGTGGGAGGAGTACGTCACCCGCCAGGCGCGCTGGGTCGACTTCGAGCACGACTACAAGACGCTCAACGTCGAATACATGGAGAGCGTGATCTGGGCGTTCAAGCAGCTCTACGACAAGGGCCTCGCCTACGAGGGCTTCCGCGTGCTGCCGTACTGCTGGAACGACGAGACTCCCCTCAGCAACCACGAGCTGCGGATGGATGACGACGTCTACCAACTGCGCCAGGACCAGTCGGTCACGGTGACCTTCCCCCTCGTGGGCGAGAAGGCCGAGTCCCTCGGGCTCACCGGAGTCGAGGCGCTCGCCTGGACCACCACCCCGTGGACGCTGCCGACCAACGCCGCGCTCGCCGTCGGACCCGAGATCGCCTACTCGGTCGTGCGCAGTTCGGACGGCGTGCATCAGTACCTCCTGGCGGCCGACACGGTCGGCGCCTACGTGAAGGAGCTGGGTGTCGGATCGGCCGACGAGGCCGAGGTCACGGCGACCTTCACGGGCGCCCAGCTCGAAGGGGTGCGGTACGACCCGCTCTTCGACTTCTACCTCGACGAGTACGGCGAGCAGGCCTTCCAGATCCTGGTCGCCGACTACGTCGCCACCGGCGAGGGCACCGGCATCGTGCATCAGGCCCCGGCCTACGGTGAAGACGACCAGGTGGTCTGCGCCGCTGCCGGCATCCCGGTGATCCTGTCGCTGGATGACGGCGGCCGCTTCCTGAGCAGCGTGCCCCAGGTGGCCGGGCAGCACTGGTTCGAGGCGAACAAGCCGCTCACGCAGTTGCTGCGCGACGGTGGACGGCTGCTGCAGGTCAAGAGTTACGAGCACAGCTACCCGCACTGCTGGCGCTGCCGCAATCCGCTGATCTACAAGGCGGTGTCGAGCTGGTTCATCCGGGTGCCCGAGTTCCGCGACCGCATGGTCGCGCTCAATCAGCAGATCAACTGGGTGCCCGAGAACGTCAAAGACGGCCAGTTCGGCAAGTGGTTGGCCAACGCGCGCGACTGGTCGATCAGCCGCAACCGCTACTGGGGCAGCCCGATCCCGGTCTGGAAGAGCGACGATCCGGACTACCCGCGGGTCGACGTGTACGGCTCGCTCGACGAGCTCGAGCGCGACTTCGGCGTGCGGCCGGCCAACTCCGACGGCATGGCCGATCTGCACCGCCCGTTCATCGATGAGCTGACCAGGCCGAACCCCGATGACCCGACCGGCGCGTCGACCATGCGCCGCATCCCCGATGTGATGGATGTCTGGTTCGACTCCGGCTCGATGCCGTTCGCCCAGGTGCACTACCCCTTCGAGAATCGCGAGTGGTTCGACTCGCACTCGCCGGCGGACTTCATCGTCGAGTACATCGGCCAGACCCGCGGCTGGTTCTACCTGCTTCATGTGCTCTCGACCGCGCTCTTCGACCGCCCCGCCTTCACCAACGTGCTCAGTCACGGCATCGTGCTGGGCAACGACGGACAGAAGATGTCGAAGAGCCTGCGCAACTATCCCGACGTCAACGAGGTGTTCGACCGCGACGGCTCGGATGCGATGCGCTGGTTCCTGCTGTCGAGTTCAGTGATCCGCGGCGGCAACCTCGTGGTCACCGAGGAGGGCATCCGCTCGGGAGTGCGCGAGCTGCTGCTGCCGCTGTGGAGCACGTACTACTTCTTCACCCTCTACGCGAACGCGGCCGACGGTTACACCGCCACCTTCCGCACCGACTCGACCAATGTGCTCGACCGCTACCTGCTCGCCAAGACCCGTGAGGTGCTCGAGCAGGTCACCACCCACCTCGACGACTTCGACACCCCGTTCGCGGCGAACGCGCTGCGCGACTTCGGCGATGTGCTCACCAACTGGTACGTGCGCCGCAGCCGCGACCGCTTCTGGGCCGGCGATGACCCGGATGCTTTCGACACGCTGTACACCGTGCTCGTCACGTTGGCGCAAGCCGCGGCGCCGCTGCTTCCCCTGGTGAGCGAAGAGATCTTCCGAGGCCTGACCGGCGAGCGCAGCGTGCACCTGAGCGACTGGCCGGATGCTGCATCCTTCCCGAGCGATCCGGCGCTGGTCGCCGCGATGGACCAGGTGCGCGAGATCGCGTCGTCCGGACTCGCACTGCGCAAGGCACGTGGGCTGCGCGTGCGGTTGCCACTGGCACGCCTGACCGTGGTGGTGCCCAACGCAGGCAAGATTCAGGACTACCTCGACATCCTGGCCGACGAGCTCAACGTGAAGCTCGTCCAGCCTGAATCCTTCGCGCCAGACAGTCTGGTTGCGCACGGCCTCGAGCAGCGCCTCACCATCAATGCGCGTGCCCTCGGCCCCCGGCTCGGCAAGGGGGTGCAGGACGTCATCCGTGAGGCGAAGGCGGGCAACTGGGTCGCCGAGCCGTCCGTGCGCGTCGGCGATGTCGAGCTCGCGGAGGGCGAGTACACGATCGACGTCGAGGTGGCAGATCCCGAAAGCGCGATCGCGCTCCTGCCCGGCGGCGGCTTCGTCGTGCTGGACACGCACCTGACGCCCGAGTTGGAGGCGGAGGGTCTGGCCCGCGACGTGGTCCGCGCCGTGCAGCAGGCCCGCAAGGATGCCGGCCTGGACGTCGGCGACCGCATCGCGCTGTCGATCCTCGGGGATGCGGACGCCGTGGCGGCAATCGAGGCGCACCGCGACCTCATCGCGAGTGAAACCCTTGCCACAACCCTGGTCGCCCGCGAGGCTGAGACAGGCCCGGCGGGAACAGTGGTGGGATCAGGGTCGGCCGTGACGATCGAAGTGGAGCGCGCGTGAGCGGCATCGTGGGTGGTCCGAACGACGGCGGCCCGGACGACGGCGGCCCGAACGACGGTGACCCGGACGAGTTCGGTGACATCGGCGATGGCAACGGCCCCCTCGGTTTCCCGGATCTGCCCGACCTGCCCGATGCCGACCGCATCCTGAGCGACGAGGAATCCGCGGCCTACGAGGCCGAATACCAGGAAGCCGCCGACGAGGCGTACCGCGAACTGCTCGAGCGCATCGGCGAAGGCAGCCCGCAGCCGCGCCTCGAGCCGACCCGTCGCGCCGTCGAGTTGCTCGGCGATCCGCAGCGGGCCGCGCCGATCGTGCACATCACGGGCACCAACGGCAAGACCTCGACCAGCCGGATCATCGAGTCGCTGCTCCGGGCCACCGGGCTGAAGACCGGGCTGCTGACCAGCCCGCACCTGGTGCGCGTCAACGAGCGGATCATGATCGACGGACGCCCGGTCACCAACGAGGCCTTCGCCCGCAACTGGGACGACATCACGCCCTACCTGCTGATGACCGACGCCGAGCTGATCGCCAATGACGACGAGCCGCTGACCTTCTTCGAGGCCCTGACCGTGCTGGCGTTCGCGATCTTCGCGGATGCTCCGGTCGATGTCGTCGTGCTCGAGGTCGGCATGGGCGGCGAGTGGGATTCCACCAATGTCGCGGACGGACAGGTCGCCGTCTTCACGCCGATCGCGCTCGACCACCAGGCGCGGCTTGGCAACACGGTCGCCGAGATCGCCCGCACCAAGGCGGGGATCATCAAGCCCGCGGCATCCGTGGTCACCGCCATGCAGAGCATCGAGGCACTCGACGAGCTGCGCGAGGCCGCCAAACTCGACGAGGCGACGATGTCGATCGAAGCCGTCGACTTCGCGCTCGAGTCGACCACGGTAGCCGTCGGCGGCCAAGTCATCGACGTGCGTGGCCGCGCCGGCCGATACGAGGGCGTCTACCTGCCGCTGTACGGCGACCACCAGGCGCAGAACGCGGCGGTGGCGCTCGCCGCCGTCGAGACCTTCTTGGGCGACGGCACCGTTCCCCTGGCCGACGACGTGGTCAGCGAGGGGCTCGGCACGGTCACCTCGCCCGGCCGGCTGCAGCTGATCGGAGTCGAGCCGACCGTGCTGGTGGATGCCGCGCACAACCCGCACGGCGCACGAGCGCTCGCCGCCGCCCTCGCCGAGTACTTCGACTTCGACGAGTGGATCGTCGTGCTCTCGGTGCTCGGCGACAAGGACGCGGCGGGCATCATCCGCGAACTCGCACCGGCGGTCGATCGCTTCATCGCGACGAACTCGCACTCCGAGCGCGCGATTCCGGCAGACGAGCTCGGCGAGCTGGTGGCCGAGATCGCCGGACAAGACGCCGTCATCACCGTCGGTCAGCCCAACGACGCGCTCGACCAGGCGCGCGAGTGGGCGCTCGAGTCGCCGCGGCGCGCAGTCCTGATCACCGGATCCATCACGCTCGTCGGCGAGGCGATGGCGCGAGCCGCGACCGAGGGCTGGAAGCCGTGAGCGGGTCGAGTGCCGCCGAAGGCGGTGTATCGAGACCACCGCGCCCCCGACGCCGTCGCAGCACCACCGAGAGCCTGCTGTCGATCGTGCTGCTGCTCGAGGCGATCCTGCTGTTCTTCGTGACCCTCGTGCTGTTCGGGCTCAAGACGGTGTCGCCGGCTCTCGCATTCGGCGGGGGAGCGGCATTCGTCGTCGTGATCCTGATCACGATCGCCCTGATGCGCTGGCCGATCGGGATCGCGATCGGCTTCGCGATCCAGGCTGGCTTGGTCGCGCTCGGCCTGCTGAATCCCGTGATGTACGTGGTCGGCGCCGGCTTCGCCGCGTTCTGGATCTGGTGCTTCGTGCGCGGTCGCCAGATCGATCGCAAACGACGCGACTACCTCGAATCCACCCCACCTGAAGGAGACACCCCATGACCACCCCGATCGAGCAGACCGAAGAGACCCTCGTCATCGTCAAGCCCGATGGTGTGGCGCGCAACCTGATCGGCGAGATCCTGCGCCGCATCGAGGCCAAGGGCTACCAGCTGGTGGACATCAGGATGCTGCAGGCCGACCGCGACCTGCTCGCCCAGCACTACGCCGAGCACGAGGGCAAGCCGTTCTACGAACCCCTGGTGGAGTTCATGCAGAGCGGCCCCGTGGTCGCCGTCCGGGTCGCCGGCAACCGCGTGATCGAGGGATTCCGCTCGCTCGCCGGCACGACCGACCCCACCACGGCCGCGCCCGGGACGATCCGGGGCGACCTCGGCCGCGACTGGGGCCTCGCCGTGCAGCAGAACCTGGTGCACGGCAGTGACTCGGTCGACAGCGCGAGCCGCGAGCTCGCGCTCTGGTTCGCCTAGGTTCGACGCCCAGGTTCTTCGGCGCGCTCGGCCCCCGCGACTCAGCCCGCCAGGACCTGCTGAACGAAATCGGTGAACGCGGCGCCATCGGTCAGGCTTCCGGTGTACTGCTGACCGTTCACGAGCACGGTGGGTGTTCCCTGCACGTTCGACACAGAGGTGTTCGGCAGGGGCCCGCTCGTCGCGCGAGTGGTTGCCGAGGCGACCCACGACTTGAACGTCAGACCATTGATGCATTTGTCGACGTCGCCCTTCCTGAGGCCCGCGCTGTGGACGATGCTGATCATCTGTGCGTTGGTCAGACCGGCGGTCTTCTCCTGGCCCTGCCCGACATACATGGCTTTCATCACGTCGTAGAAGCTGTCGGGCGCGAAGTTGGCAACGCAGGCTGCGACATTGTTGGAGCGCGTCGAGTAGTTCGTTGTGAAGTTGTGGTCCAGGATCGCGATCGGGTGCACCTCGAGCGTTGCCGTGCCCTGCTCGACCAACTGCCGGATGGTGTCTGCGTTGGTCGCCTCGAAGGCCTGGCACGCCGGGCACGAGAAGTCGACGTAGGTGACGATGTGAGCAACACCGTCGCTCGGCAGATCGTTCGGCGTCGGCGTGCTGCTCGCTTGCACGGCACCCGTCGTGGTGGCGACCATCTTGCCGCCGGATCCGGTCAACAGGAGGCCGTCGCTGATCATGTTCTTCGGCCCGTCGGCCGACTGCGGCGGCGGGGCCGACGTTGTGACCACCAGTACGACGATGGCCACGAACGCGAGCACCACCACGGTGACGCCCGAGGGGATGAGCCAGCGACGCAGTCGCTCCTGCCGCTTCTGCTTCTCGCGGGTCAGACGGGCCTGCTCGCGGGCAGCATCGCGCTTTTCGTTCTTGGACAGTCGCTCATCGGGCACGGGCTGAACCTATTGGTTGGGAGGCGGAAAATGCTGGATATCGGCTGAGTGGCGGCCAAACGGCTGGGTGGTCGCGGCCGGTCAGAGCCGGTGAATGACGTCGAGCACGAGCTGAGCGATCAGCGCGACGACCACGTAGGAGATCACCGAGATCGGGATGACCCAGGTCATCAACGCATGGCCGGCGCGAGCCGCCCGCGCGCCGTAGACCCCCTGCTCGAGATTCCGGAAGGTGACGACCCAGAACAACGGGATGGTGACGAGCCAGACGAGCATGCACCACGGGCACAGCGTGCCCAGCACGAAGATGCTTTGACCGATCAGCCAGATGACGAAGGCGAGTGCTCCCGCGATCCCGAGATTGAAGGCGATCCAATACCAGCGGGCGAACTTCGCCCCGGCCAACAGTGAGACGCCGACCGCGATCACTGCGGCAAAACCGCCCAGGCCGATGACCGGATTCGGGAATCCGAACGCCGAGCCCTGCCACGAGTCCAGGTTCTTACCGCATTGGACTAAGAAGCTGAGGTTGCAGTTCAAGACCGTGTCCGGGTGGGCCAGAACGATGAACTTGTCGAGCGTCAGCTGGAACGCCGCCCACCATCCCGCGGCACCCGCAACGATGAGGAAGATGCCGAAGATCCAGGGGCGGCGGGGTGCTATCACGGCATCGGTCACGCGCCGATTATGGCAACGCGATGTTGGGGATAC
>Ga0207711_10001460_pt1 | contig 22085 bp, 15 predicted proteins | sample KBSS34metaG_FD_184401 | JGI IMG/M metagenome (GOLD analysis project Ga0207711, IMG submission 184401) | Switchgrass rhizosphere microbial communities from Kellogg Biological Station, Michigan, USA - KBS S3-4 metaG (SPAdes) (version 2) | ecosystem: Host-associated > Plants > Roots > Rhizosphere...
GGCGGTGCTCGAAATCGAGCCCATACCAGGTCAGCGCGATGCCGACGCGCCGGACGAACGGTGAATCATATTGTCCGATCAGGATCATTGGAGCCCCCAACGCTACGGTAAGCGAAGCCATTTACGCATCGCCAATCGCAAAGCGCCAGGTCAACTCGCTGCGAACAGCTCGCGGCCGATCAGCATGCGGCGGATCTCGTTGGTGCCGGCGCCGATGTCGAGCAGCTTGGCGTCGCGGGCGTAGCGTTCGACCGGCCAGTCCTTGGTGTAGCCGGCGCCGCCGAGCGCCTGGATCGCCTCGAGCGACACCTTCACGGCGTTCTCGCTCGCGAGCAGGATCGCACCGGCGGCGTCGAACCGGGTGGTCTCGCCGCGGTCGCATGCCTTGGCGACGGCATAGACATAGGCGCGCGACGAATTGAGCGCGACATACATGTCGGCAACCTTGGCCTGCATCAGCTGGAACTCGCCGATCGGCCGCCCGAATTGCTTGCGCTCGCGGACATAGGGCAGCACCACGTCGAGGCATGCCTGCATGATGCCGAGCTGGATGCCGGCGAGCACCGTGCGCTCATAATCGAGCCCGGACATCAGCACGCCGACGCCGCCGTTGACTGGCCCCATCACATTCTCCTCGGGGACCTCGCAGTCGGTGAACACCAGCTCGGCGGTCGGCGAACCGCGCATTCCCATCTTGTCGATCTTCTGGCCGATTGCGAAGCCGGGCATGTCCTTTTCGATCAGGAAGGTGGTGATGCCGCGCGAGCCTTCCCCGGTCTTGGCATAGACCACCAAGGTATCGGCATAGGCGGCGTTGGTGATCCAGAATTTTGTGCCGTTGAGCACATAGCCGCCCTGCACGGCATCGGCACGGAGCTTCATCCCGACGACGTCGGAGCCGGCACCGGCTTCCGACATGGCGAGGCTGCCGACATGTTCGCCCGAGATCAAGGGCGGGAGATATTTGGCTTTCTGCTCGGGGCTCGCCCAGCGGCCGATCTGGTTGATGCACAGGTTGGAATGCGCGCCATAGGACAGCCCGACCGAGGCCGAGGCGCGGCTGACTTCCTCGCACGCGATGACATGCTCGAGATAGCCGAGCCCGAGTCCACCATCCTCCTCGTCGACAGTGATGCCGTGCAGTCCGAGCGCGCCCATTGCCGGCCACAGCTCGCGCGGAAACCAGTCTTCGGCATCGATCTTCGCGGCGAGCGGCGCGATCTTGTCGGCGGCGAAGCGCGCAGTGGTCTCACGGATCATGTCCGCGTTCTCACCGAGACCGAAATCGAGATTGGTCATGTCTATCCTCTCAAGCGGTCACGATCTTGCCGTCGCGGACCGCCAATGGCCATGGGGTAAGCTGCGCCCCGGGGCAGGGGCCGCCGACGCACACGCCGTCGGCGATGCGGAACAGCGCGCCGTGCCAATGGCACTGGATCAGGTCGCCGCGCTCGTTGAGATAGTCGTCGAGCTTGGGGGTCAGCGGCATCCCGAGATGCGGGCAGCGGTCGACATAGCCATGGACCTGCTGACCCGTGCGAACGGCGAAGCCGTGAAACCGGCCGGCACGCAGCTCGATCACGAAATTGCGCGCGGCGCCGTCGGGGATGAGGCCAAGCGGGCCGAGCGTGACGTTCGCGGGAGTGGAATAAAGGCGTTCCACCTACATCCTCCCCGAGCTTGCCTCGGGGAGGGGGACCGCTCGGCGAAGCCGAGTGGTGGAGGGGCGCCCGCGGAGCGGGCGAGGCGGCTCAACGAACGGATACCCGCCTGCGGCGGGCCCCTCCACCAAGCCGCTTCGCGCCTTGGTCCCCCTCCCCGAGGCAAGCTCGGGGAGGATCTGGTCGGCGCTCACGGCAGCTTCGCCTTGGGAAAACCCGCCCAAGCCGCATCATAGTCGGGCTGCGCATGCGCCAGCGCGAACTCGGTCGGTCGGTACGGCCAGCACGTCTCGACCATGAACGCCAGCGTATCCGAGAGCTTCACGGGGTGCAGCTCTGCGGCGCTTGCTGCGCGCCAGCTCGCGACATCCGGCCCATGACCCGCCATCATATTGTGCAGCGAAAGCCCGCCGGGCACGAATCCCTCGGCCTTGGCGTCATAGGCGCCGTGTATCAGTCCCATCGCTTCGCTCATCACGTTGCGATGGAACCAGGGCGGGCGGAACGTCTCCTCGGCGACCATCCACCGCGGCGGGAAGATCACGAAATCGGCATTGGCGCGGCCGGGCACATCGCTGGGCGAAGTCAGCACCGTGAAGATCGACGGATCAGGATGATCGAAGCTCACGGTCCCGATCGCGTTGAACCGCGCAAGATCGTAGCGCCACGGCGCGAGCGTTCCGTGCCACGCGACGACATCGAGCGGACTATGGTCGAGCGTGGTTGTCCACAGAGTTCCCAACGACTTCTGCACAAGCTCGAATGCGCCATCGACATCCTCGAACCACGCGCACGGCGTCTCGAAATCGCGGGCATTGGCGAGGCCGTTGGACCCGATTGGTCCCAGCTCGGGCAGGCGAAATGGCGTGCCGAGGTTCTCGGCGACATAACCGCGCGCGCTCCCGTCGGGAAGCAGTGCCCGGAACCGCACCCCCCGCGGGATCAACGCGATCTGCCCCGGTGCGATGTCGACCCGGCCGAGTTCGGTGAGCAGCGCGAGCCGTCCCTCCTGCGGCACGAACAGCAATTCGCCGTCGGCATCGACGAACGCGCGGCGCTCCATGTCGCGGTTCGTCGCGTAGAGGTGTACGGCCACGCCCTCGAGATCGGCGGGATTGCGATTGGCGAGCATGGTGACCATGCCGTCGATCAGGTCGGCGGGACCGTCGAGTTCGAGTGGGGACCAGCGAAGCCGATTGGGGGGGAGGGGGGCGTCGCTGGTCCCCGGCGCGAAGCGCGAAGCGCCCGCGTACCGAATATAGGGCGGATGCTCGGCGGACGGGCGCAGTCGATACAGCCACGACCGCCGGTTCTCCGCGCGCGGGGCGGTGAATGCCGTCCCGGAGAGTTGCTCGGCATAGAGACCAAATGGCGGGCGCTGCGGCGAATTGCGCCCTATTGGCAGCGCCCCCGCGACAGCCTCGGTCGAAACATGATTGCCAAAGCCGGGGAAATAGTCGGGCATCGGTCGCTCCGATTAGGCCGAAGGTGGGCGCCGCGATATTCCACGGGCGGCGCCCCCTTCGGCCCCTCTCCTAAACTGGTCAGGCGTCGACCTTGAGGACGCCCCGGCGAATCTGATCGAGCTCGATGGATTCGAACAGTGCCTGAAAGTTGCCGTTGCCGAAACCCTGATTGCCTTTTCGCTGGATGATTTCAAAGAAGATCGGGCCGAACATGTTCTCGGTGAAGATCTGCAGAAGGATGCCTTCGTCCTGGCTACCGTCGATTAGGATGCGATTGCGCTTGAGTCGGTCGAGGTCTTCTCCATGGCATGGCACGCGCTTGTCGACCAGTTCATAATAGGTCTCGATCGTATCTTGCAGCCGCACGCCGCGTGCGCGCAGCTTCTCGACCGTGTCGTAGATGTCGGGCGTGGTGAGCGCGAGGTGCTGGATGCCCTCGCCATGATATTCGCGGATGAATTCCTCGATCTGCGAGTTGTCGTCCTGGCTCTCGTTGAGCGGGATGCGGATTGCATGGTCGGGCGCGATCATTGCCTGGCTGAACAGCCCGGTCGCCTGGCCCTTGATGTCGAAATATTTCTGTTCCTCGAAGCCGAACAGCTCCTTGTAGAACGCCGACCACACGCGCATCTGCCCGCGCCGGACATTGTGCGTCAGATGGTCGAGCAGGTCGAGCCCGACGCTATTCGCGGCTTCGGCGTCGCGCCAGCCGGGGAATTCCGCCCAGTCGGCATAAAGGTCCGCACCGTCGGCAATGAAATAGAGGTACGAGCCGCCGATTCCCTGGATCACGGTGTCGTCCTCATCGGTCGGCTTGGCGCCGTGCGCGAGCGCCCAGGCCATCGCCTTGTCCGGATCGGCGACGCGGAACGCCATCGCGCTCGCGCTCGGACCGTGCTCTCCGCGGAAAGCGGCAACCCGGCCGGCGTCGTCGCGGTTGAGCATCAGGTTGATGCGGCCCTGTTTGTAGCGCGTGATGTTCTTGCGCGGGTGGCGGTGGCTCGCAACGAAGCCGAGCTGCTCGAACTGGCGCCCCATCGCTTCGGGATCGGGTGACGTGAACTCGACGAACTCGAAGCCGTTGAGACCGAGTGGATTCTGGGGGTCGGACATGGTTTCCTCAGCAAATATAGTTTCAACTGATACTATATTTCGGCGACAATGACCAGTCCCGCTGCGGATGCGCCCTCGACTCGCACGGGCAACAGGTCGTAGATTGCTCGGCGAGGGCACGGCGCCACGCCCGGACGTGCACGGCACGGGCGACTCCAACAGGATCCCGTGCATGCATCATGCACGCGCAACGCAGACCGTTTAGCTTTCGCTCCAGATACGAGGAGGCCAGTATGTCCGCCACCGAGTCAATCGAGCCCCAATCGAGATTCCCCTATCAGGAGCTGTTCGAAGTTGCGTTCATGCCGATGCTTATTTGGGCAAATTGGTGGAGCACGGCGTTCCTGCCCTGGTGCCCGGCGGGGGTCGCCGAGGCGCCGCATCATGGCCGGCATGAGCTGACCGTACCGGATCCGGTCGAGCGCGAAGGCGAGCACGCGTTGTTCGCTTGAGCGCGCGTGCTGGCACGCAATGTGCCCGGACGTCGAATTGCTGGCGAGAGGAGCGTCGCGGCCGCAGCCGGGGCGTGCTACCGCGCTGCCATGGCGGACTCCGCACCGGCCCAGCTGATCGAAGTGCCGCCCGCGCTACGCCTGATCGCGGCGGCGTGCCGCTGGCCCGGCGATGCTGTGCGCAACGCCGCGGTGCGCGAGGCCGCCGAAGGCTTTCGCGACTGGCCCGAACTGATGCGGCTGGTCGATCGGCATCGCGTCCCGGGGCTGGTGCAAAAGGCATTTGCGGCGGCGGGAGTGACGGTGCCCGAACCGGCCCGCGCCGAGCTCGCGCGTGCGGCTGGCGCGGTTGCGCTCAAGAGCATGGCCTGCGCCGGCGAAACGGTACAGTTGCAGCAGTTGCTCGACGATGCCGGCATCGCGGTGACTTTCTTCAAGGGCGTCACGCTCGGCGCGCGCGCCTATGGTTCGATCGCGCTCAAGCACGGCAAGGACGTCGATTGCCTGATCTCCGCCCGGGACGTCCGGCGCTGCGTCGCGTTGCTCGAGGACCATGGCTATCGGCTCGTCGTTCCGCGCCGCCGATTGTCGTCGCGTCAGTGGCGGATCCTGCTGCGCGTCGACAAGGAAGTCGTGCTGCTGAGCAAGACGGGGATTCAGGTCGAGGTTCATTGGGGCTTGACCGGGATTTCCGGCATGCTGCCCCCGACGCCGCTGATCGCGGCGGTATCACGCGGCGACATGCTCGCCGGCCGCGCGATCGCCGGCTTCGCACCCGACGATCTGTTCGCCTATCTGTGCGCGCACGGTGCCGAGAGCGGCTGGTCGCGGATCAAATGGCTCGCCGATCTGAACGCCCTCATCGCACCGGCGTCGCCGGCGGAACTCGAGCAGCTCTTTCGGCATGCCGAGGTGCGCCGCGCGGGGCCTGCCGCGGCGCTTGCGCTTGCGCTATGCGCAGACTGGTTCGGCCGTGCGCTTCCGCCGCCGGCTCGAGCGGCGATGCGCGGCAAGTGGGCACTGCGCGCGATGCACGCCATCGCCCTGGCCAATCTGCGCGCGGACGATTCCGCGCTTCCCTGGTATCGCGATACGCCGATGAAATTGTTGCTTGCCGTGACCCACGGCGGCCTCCCCGGACAACTGGTGCGATCGATGATTGCCGTCGACGATGCGATGCGGTTCCAATTGCCCAGGCCGCTCTATTTTCTCTACCCGCTCTTGCGCGTGCCGTCGGCGCTGTGGCGGAAGATGCATGCTCGCCGCGTCGCCGAGGGGCACGCGGCCGGATATACATGACCTGTCAGGCCGCGTGGCGCATCCGCAGCTCGACTTCGGCCCGCGCATAATGCTGCGCTTCGTCATCGATCCCGAGCGTCTCGTAGAACATCGCCAGGTTGTGCGCGGCGAGATAGCTGCCACAGCCCTCGATAGAGCCGTCGAGGTCGGGCTGCTCGCCGATGTCGAGGCAGCGTTTCCACGCGCCTTCGACCACCGGAAGCAGCTCGTCCATGGCAATCGCCGGATTGCGGCCGGCCCAATCGAGATAGAGCTGCGCGACCGCGAAGTAGAAGTCCGGCGAGCGTGGCCAATTCGCATGTTCGGCATCGACGAGCGCCAGCGCCTCGGGGAACCGCTCCGCGCGCGTCAGCGCCTGCACCGCCGCGATCACGATGGCGTGGCGATAGGGCGTCGCCTGGGTGCTCGTGCGGCGTGCCGTGAGCAAATGATCGGCGGCTTCGCCGGGCACGCCGCGCACCAGCAGCTCGCGCCCGAGTTGGAGCCAGAAGTAGGAATCGTCCGGGTTTGCGACGAGTTCGGCCCGGATCAGCGCTTCGTTGCGTCCGGCCTTGCGGTCGAGTTGCGGCCCGGCATAGCCGTCATGGCGCAGTTGCACCGGCAGCAGCTGCTTGGGCAGCGGGGACACGGGCTGTTCGTGGATGCGTCCCTCGTAACGGACGCCGCGCGGGAGGATGCGCGGGAGGAATTTGCGCGCGACGCCATGCGCCTCGCCGCCTTCGTTGATCAGCCGTACGCAGCCGACGAAGCGGGCAGGCGAGGCCGAGGCCGGGGGCAGCATGCGGCTGCCGAGCGCTCCGGCGCCGGAGTCGAGCCATTCGTCGGCGTCGAGGATCAGGTTCCAGTCGGCGTCCGATTTGTCGAGCGCGGCGTTGCGCGCGGCGGCGAAATCGTCGCACCAGGCGAAGCGATGGACCTCGGCGCCGTGACGTTCCGCGATCGCGACCGTGTCGTCGGTCGAGCCGGTATCGAGCACGATCATCGCGTCGACATGCGGCTTCACGCTCGCGAGGCAGCGCTCAATGCACCGCGCCTCGTCGCGTACGATCATGACTAGCGCCAGCCGCGGCATCGTTCGTCCCGAATATTGTTGCCATGCACTGCGCCCCGAGTGGCGCGGCACCATGGTTAATTATAGGACCGTAGCGCGGAGAACGGTGGTCAGCTTCTAGACATCGACCACCGCCGCTGGGTCGACCGCGCGCTTGTAGCCAAAGTTGGTCTTGATCGTCGCACCGCCCTTGGTGACGGATTCGAGCATTGCCGTCATGATCCGCATGTCCTGCAAGCCCTCCTCGCCCGACGAGACCAGCGGCGCGCGGCCGCGCACGACATCAGCCATCCAGTCGATCTCGCGCGCGAACTGGTCGATCTCGACGATCTTCGGCGCCGGCGTTTGCGTGCCGATCAGGCTCAGCTTATTGCCATTGTAGAAGCATCCGGGGTCCGCGACCATGCGGCCGTTTTCGCATACCATCTGCCACGCCATGGTGCCGGGCTGCGAGAAGCAGGTCGTGCCTTCGCCGATCGCGCCCGACGGGAAGCGCATCTGCCACGCGACCATGTCTTCGACGGTCTTGAACCTTGGGTCATTCTTGTCGGTCTTCGCCCAGGCGCGCACCTCGACCGGCTCTTCGTTCAGCAGGTAGCGCTGCGCGTTGATCCCATAAATGCCCATGTCGAACAGCGCGCCGCCGCCCGACATCTTCATGTCCACGCGCCAGGCATCGGAGGAAATCCTGAGATCAGTCTGCTTGCCCATGTTGGCGTGCATCACGCGCGGCTTGCCGAGCGTTCCGGCGCGCATGATCCGCATCGCCGCGAGATTGAGCGGCTCATAATGGCAGCGATAGGCGATCATGAGATGCTTCTTCGCGGCCTTGCCTGCGGCAACCATCGCCTCGCTGTCGGCAACGTTGGTCGACATCGGCTTCTCGCACAGCACGTGCTTGCCGGCCTTGAATGCGCGTTCGGTATATTCGCGGTGCATGTTGTTGGGCAGCACGATGTACACGAGATCGACGTCGGGATTGTCCGCGAGCTTGTCGAAATTCTGGTAATTGTAGATCGCGCTTTCGCTCAGCCCATATTGCGCGGCGGTGCGCTTGGCCTTGGTCGGATCGCCGCTCACCAGCGCCGCAAGATGCGCTTTCCTCGTTCGCGTCAGCGCCGGCAGCAACTGCCCCGACGAGAGCAGCCCGATCCCTACGATCGCGACCCCCACCGAGTCCTTGGCACGCTCAGGCTTCGGCGCGCCGACCGATTGCGCCCGCGCCGCGCGGCCGACCACCAACGCGGCGCCCACGCCCAAGCCAATCGCGCCACGTCGTGAAATCTCTTCCGCCATGCCGGCCTCTCCTTGGCATTTGTTTGCGCTACCATGCCACTTGTCCGACGCAGAGAGTAGTCCCGATTGTGTATCGCGCGGAGCGTCGGCCGCCGAGCGCTCTTCACGGCCGCGACGACGCAGTCGCGGTAGCGCTTCGACTCCCCGAGATGAGGATCGCCTGCGGGCGCAATCGACGTGCGGACATTGACAGCCCCGGGCGGCCCCCGTAGCAGAGCGAAAATGATCAGTCATCTGATCAATTGCGCGATTGTCCGGCCCGAGCAAGTGGGAGGGGAAATTGGAAACGAACACTGCGACCTGCTGTTGTCGGCACAGTCGTCGCTTTCCCCAACTGCCGCGTGCCTGAGCCGGATCTAGTCTCCGCGATGTCGGCTTCTCCGAAAAGCAAGGGGGATGCTGCGGCTGGCGGTGGAGCGATCGCGCCGCACGGCATGGAAGAGCTCTATGCGCGCCCCGGTTTCATCATCCGACGCGCGCACCAGATCGCCGCTGCCTTGTTCGACGAAGCTGCGGCCGATCTTGGCATTACCACCACGCAGTACAGCTTGCTCCACAGCCTGCGGGCCGCTCCCGGCATCGACCAGATCGGCCTTTGCGCACTGACCGGCATCGATCGTTCGACTGCCGCCATGGTGTTGCGACTGCTCGAGGAGAACGGGTCGATAACGCGGACGCCCGACCCGATGGACCGGCGCCGCAAGTTGCTCGCTTTGACCGATCAGGGGGCGCGTATGCTGCAAAAGGCCGAACCGGCGACGCACGTCATCTCCGACCAGATGCGCACCGTGCTGAGCGACCGCGAACTCGCGCAGCTGACCGATCTGCTGGGAAGATTCGTCTCCGCGTTCAACGGCCGGGTGCGCAATCCGCTGATCGCCCCTGCGCCGGCACTCGGAGCGCCACCATCGGCCCGCCGTCGAAGAACGCGCGTCGGCCGATGATCGTTCGCGCGCTCTACGCCTTGAGATGATGGTTTGATCGCTGATGCATCCAACTTCTTCTCTTTCCGCCTGCGAACGGCCTGCCGGCCATGCGACCTCCGCGGCTCATGCTGCATCCGTGGTCATCGCTGGCGCCGGCCCCGTGGGACTGTGTCTCGCGCTCGATCTTGCCGAGCGGGGCGTCGACGTGCTGGTCGTGGAGGAGCGTCCCGCCGGCCACAATGGCACGGCGCGCTGCAATCATGTGTCGTCGCGCACGATGGAGACCTTTCGCCACCTGGGTTTTGCGGCGGACGTCCGTGCCGTGGGGCTGCCGGACGATTATCCCAACGACGTCGTGGTCCGCACCCGTGCCACCGGACATGAATTGACGCGGATCCGGATACCTTGCCGCCGCGATCGATTCGTCGATAAGAGCGGTCCCGACGGCTGGTGGCCGACGCCCGAACCGCCGCACCGCGTGAACCAGCTGTTCTTCGAACCGATATTGTTCGATCGGGCAGCCGCGCATCCGCGGATCCGGCTGATCAACGACATGCGCCTCGAACGTTTTTCGCAGGACCACGACGGCGTGCTCGCGCAGGCGACCGATCTGGCGCGCGGCGAACGCGTCTCTTTGGCAGCGCGCTATCTGATCGGTTGCGACGGCGGCGGTTCGATCGTTCGACGGCAGATTGCGGCGCGGCTTGAGGGGGACGCCGAGATCCAGCGCGTCCAGTCCACCTATTTTCGCGCGCCGGATCTGATCGACCGAATTTCGCCGCCGCATGCCTGGATGAGCTATCTCTATATCGGTTCGCGAGCGGGCAATCTGGTTGCGATCGACGGGCGCGAGACGTGGTTGCTGCACAATTATCTGCTACCCGATGAAGCCGATTTCGCCGCCGCCGACCGCGATGCGTGCCTGCGCGCGCTGCTGGGTGTCGGTGACGAGTTCCGCTATGAAATTATCCGCGAGGAAGACTGGATAGGCCGCCGACTCGTCGCCAATCGCCTGCGCGACCGACGCGTCTTCCTCTGCGGGGACGCCGCACATCTGTGGGTTCCCTATGCCGGTTACGGCATGAATGCCGGTATTGCCGACGCGATGAACCTGTCGTGGCTGCTCGCGGCGCATCTGAACGGCTGGGCAGGACAGGCGATCCTCGATGCTTATGAAAGGGAGCGGCACCCCATCACCGAGCAAGTGTCGCGCTTCGCGATGCGCCACGCGGAGGATGCCATTTCCGAACGCCTGAGCATCCCTCCTTCTATCGACGACGAGGGTCCGGAGGCCGACCGCCTGCGCGCCGAGGTTGGCGCCGAAGCCTATGATTTGCACGTGCAGCAATTCGCCTGCGCCGGCCTCAACTTCGGCTATTTCTACCCGGCGTCGCCGATCATCAGCTATGACGATGAGCCCGCGCCCGCCTATACGATGCACGATTATTCGCCGTCGACGGTCCCGGGATGCCGCACCCCGCACTTCTTTCTCGCCGACGGCCGGTCGCTCTATGACGCCTTGGGGCGCGACTATAGCCTAATCCGCTTCGATCCCGATGTGCCGGTCGCGCCACTTCTGGATCAGGCCGATCGTCACGGCGTGCCGATCCACTTGCTCGATGTCGCCCCGTCGGAGCGCCCGCACGTCTATCGCCACACGTTGCTGCTGAGCCGGCCGGATCGGCACGTCGCCTGGCGCGGGGACCGGCTCCCGACTGACGTGGAGGCGCTCATCGCCAGGATCAGCGGTGCCGACGTCCGGCGCGCGCCGGAGACCTGTTAGACTCGCGACGTCGCTTCTTGATGCGTGGCGCATGGCGAAGATCGTTACAGATTCCAGAACGAATCCGCGGTTGTCGTCGAAGCGCGCCAGTTTACGGCGCCTCGGGGCGGGAGTCGGACCGTTTCATCGTGCGTCCACGCCGCGGAATACACGATCGAGATATACGGCGTTTGCGCGTACCGATGCGCATCCACGACCTGGCCGACAAAGAGGCTGTGCGATCCGATATTGATGATCTGGTCCAGCCTGCAATCAACGCTTGCCAGTGTCTCGTTGAGGACCGGTGCTCCGGCCCTCAATCGGTCTCAAGGAATTTGTGCTCCGAACGGATCGTCCCCCGACGCGCCCGAAAAGGCGCCGACCAGTGCCTCCTGTTCGTCGGTTAGCACGTTGCTGAATAGCCGCCGTTCCAGTTGATTATGGTGTTACCACGTGTCGAGTTGGTGGCGCAGACCGGCAAAATTGGGCGGCGCGTCGGCAATGCTGGTGACCCCTACGGGACTCGAACCCGTGTTTTCGCCGTGAGAGGGCGACGTCCTAGACCGCTAGACGAAGGGGCCGTGCGCGAGAGAGCGAGGCACTTAGGGGCGAGACGCCAGCCCGTCAAGCGATACTCCCAGCGGAGATCGGCGCCACTTTGGAAGGCTCGCGGATGGCGTTCCGCATCCCCATCTGGGGCTCGACCAAGGAGGTGGAGCATGGCCGATCGATGCGTATTGACCCCGAGTGCTGAGCATCCGATCACGATCGTGCCCAACCCGGCGCGCGTGATCGTGCGTGTCGGCGACCGGGTGATTGCCGACACGAGCCATGCGTTGACGCTGCGCGAAGCGAATTATCCAGCGGTCCAATATATTCCGCGCGAGGATGCGAATCTGGCGCAGTTCCGGCGTTCCTATCATTCCAGCTATTGCCCCTACAAAGGCGACGCGAGCTATTTCGATCTGGAGCCGCTTGGCCAACGCGGCGTCAATGCGGTCTGGACCTATGAGACGCCGCACCCCGCCGTGGATCTGATTGCCGGGCACCTCGCATTCTATCCCGATCGCGTGAGCATCGAAGAACGGATCGAATAGCGGCCGTCGGGGATCGGGCGGGCGAATCCGACCGCGCACTGGAAAGGCGCTCTTTCGCGCGGGATCTCAATTCGACGTTTCGCGTGCGATCTGGCGCCAACGTAATGGCGAGATTCCATGCCTGCGTTTGAAACTGCGCGCGAAATGCGCGGGATCCTCGAAGCCATTTGCGAATGCGATTTCGGACACGTTGCGGCGTGCAGAGCGCGGATCGCGCAAGTCGGTGGCCGCCTGTTCGAGTCGGCGATGGGCGATATAGCCAGCGACCGACATCCCTAATGTTTCCTGCAGCAGTTGATCGAGCCGGCGGCGACTGATGCGTTGGTCGGCCGCGACATCGTCGGCGCGCAGGCCGGGTGTGGCGAAGTGCAGTTCGACGAACGCCATCGCCGCTTGCACGCGCCAGCCGAGCGCGGTCTCCGAAGGCACGGGATCCATCGCACCGAGCAGATGGATCATCGCGATCAGCGTGGCGCTGCGCTGCTGCCCACGGAGGAATGGGGCGGTATGGATCGCGCTGACCAGCGTGTCGCCGATCAGGCTCACGCCCGCCTCGGCGCCGTTCAGCCGCGTCGCGGTGAGGTGCTCGAGATGGGGATTGCGACTGAGCACGGCATCGCGCGGCATGCGCAGGAACGCGATTTCGCCGAGTTCGCTGGTCTCGAGCCGGAATGCGAAACGTTCATCGAGCAATACGAGATCGCTGTCGTACAGCTCGCAACTGCGATTGCGCTGGCTGATCCGCGTCGTCCCGCCCATCTGCATCATCACCGTGAACAACGGGCGCGCGCCCGCACCGGCCGGCGCATAGTCGACGAGCGCCGCCGACGACCGCACCGCCCATAAAGCGCCGCTGCCCATCTCGACGCAGCGGATGTCGCCCACCGGCGGCGCGGCTCTCGCGTGCTGCACGGTCAGGCCTGGAAACAGCGCCGGCGCCGCCGTCACCCAGACCTCTGCGCGCCGTTGTTCTTCGACCATGGCAAGATCGAGTAGGGCGGGGATTTCGTTCAGGCCGGCGGTTTCCATCGCGATCGAAGCGCTACCTTAACGTGACAGGGCCGCTATTCTCGCGGAGGATGAACGCGTCATTCGGGCGGCGCAAATGGCGACCATGCGCAGGGCCGACGTTGGGGTGCGGCCAGGCGCCCCGCAAACATTCCGCACGACGGGTTGCGACAATGGTTAGACGAGATGCCACCCCGCAGCCGACCCGAGCGAGCTGCCGCCGAAGATCTCCGTGTCGTTCATCAGCCAGGTTGCATAGTTGCCGCTCGCGTCTTCGAACACGAGGTCGGTCTTGCCGTCCTGGTTGACGTCGGTGATCTTGGCGAGTTGCCAGCTTCCGCCCGGATTGCCGATATTGCCCCCGCCGACGATGCTGGTGCCGTCGAGATCCCAGCTCGCGAACATGCCCGACGCGTCCTGGAAGACCATGTCGGCCTTGCCGTCGCCGTTCAGGTCGCCGAGCCCCTTGAACGCCCAGGTCCCGCCCGGATTGCCGATGCTCCCGCCGCCAGTGATCGCAGTGTCGTTCAGCAACCACGCGGCATAATTGCCGCTGGCGTCGACAAAGACCATGTCGGCCTTGCCATCCCCATCGAGATCGCCGGCCGCGACGAAGCTATAGCCCGCCGCCGTCCCGATATTGCCACCGCCGATGATGCTGTGGTCGGCGATATCCCAGCTGGCATAGGTGCCATCGATGTTCTGGAACAGGACGTCGGCCTTGCCGTCGCCGTTGAAGTCGGCGGCTGCCTTGAAGCTCCAGCCAGCACCGGGATTGCCGATATTGCCGCCGCCCACCAGCGACGTGCCGTCGGACTTCCAAATCGCGAGCGTCCCGTCGGTGCCCTGGAACAGCACGTCGGTCTCGCCGGTGCCGGCGAAGTCGGTGACCGCGACCGCGGTCCAGCCCGCGCCCGGATTGCCGAGCGTTCCGCCGCCGACATTGGCGCCGGTCGCTCCGACGGTCCAGCTCGCGACATTGCCGTCGCTGTATTGGAACACCAGATGCGCGAAGCTATTGGTTTGCGACGCACCGGCTAGCGCGAAGCCCGTACCCGGATTGCCGAGCGTGCCGCCGCCAGTGATCGCGGCGTCATCGAGCGTCCAGGTCGCGAGCGTGCCGTCGACGTTGCGGAACAACAGGTCGGAATTGCCGTCACCGTCATAGTCGCCGATGCCCGCGAGGCTCCAGCTTGCACCCGGATTGCCGATCGTGCCGCCGCCGATGATCGTGCTGCCGTTCAGATCCCAGCTGGCATAAGTCCCATCGGCATTTTCGAACACTATGTCAGCCTTGCCGTCGCCGTTGAAGTCGCCAACCCCCTTGAAGAACCAGGACGGCCCCGGATTGCCGATCGTCCCGCCGCCGGTGATCGCATTGTCGCTAAGCGTCCAGATCGCATAGCTGCCATCGGCATTTTGGAACAGCATGTCCGCCTTGCTGTCCCCGTCGAAGTCGGCCCTCGCCTTGAGCGCCCAGCCATTCCCGGGATTGCCGATCGTGCCGCCACCAGTGATCGCGGTGCCGCTCAAATCCCAGCTCGCATAATCGCCGGTCAGGCCGTTCAGGAACAGCACGTCCGACGTGCCGTCGCCGTTGAAGTCGCCGGTTCCCGCAACCGACCATGCAGCACCCGGGTTGCCGATATTGCCGCCGCCGGTGATCGCCGTGCCCGACACCGTCCATGCCGCCAGCGTGCCGTCGCGGCCGCGGAACAGCAGGTCGCTGTTGCCGTCGCCATCGACGTCGCCGGGGCCGACAAGGCGGAAATAGCTCCCAGGATCGCCGATATTGCCGCCGCCGCCGATTGCCGCTGCGCTGGACAACTGCCAGGTCGCTAGGAGGCCCGCTGCCGATCGGAACAGCACGTCGGCCGAGCCGTCGCCGTCGAAATTGAGATCGGCGCCCTTCGACAGAATGACTGTCGTATCCGCGAACTGCAGGCGTTCGATCCCGCTCAGCGTGTCGGTGCCATCCGGGCCGGAGACCTGCACCCCGCTGACGGATCGGGTGATCGCATATTGCACACGGTTGCCGCTGAAGACCGCCGTGTCCAGTCCGGCACCGCCGATCAGCATGTCGTTGCCGGTACCGCCGTTGAGCAGGTCATTACCGCCAAGACCGTCGAGCGTGTCGTTGCCGATAGCGCCGGACAGTGCATCTTCGACACCCGATCCGACAAAATGGAGATTGGGGCTGAGTGCTACGCCATCGGCACCATAGGTCTGAACGTAGACACCCTCAGGAAGGAGAGTGCCGTCACGAACGCTCACCGTGCCGGTCAGCGCGGAACCCGGTTGAAGGCCGGTTACGATCAGGATGATGCCCCCGTCGTGCGTGCCGAGCTGGCTGAGGATCGCCTGCGGCACGGCGACATTGCCGTTGCCGTCGGGCGTCACGACAATCTGAATTCCGCCATTTGCAGTGAGAGTTGCACCGGAAACGCCGGTCAGGTCGAACGCCCCTGCGCCTTCGATTGGGTTTATGAGGAGCAAATAGCTGTGCTGAACGCCGTTCGCGAAGCTGGGCGGATCGACATGAAAGGCTTCGACACGACCGCTCGAAGCGAAGAGTGCGCCGCTCCCCGCGGTGCCGCCTTGCGGCACAAGGAAGCTGCTCGCCACGCTATGCAAGACGCTGGCCGGATCGTAACTCACATCTTCGGAGACTTGCGCGAAAACGTTCAGACTCTGACCCTGCGCCAGTCCGGCCACCTGTAGTGCTATCCGGTCGTCGATACCGAATTGGTCGAGAATCGCCTGCGTGATCAGGACGTGCCCGTTGACGAGGGTCACCGGGACCGTTGTCGGCTGATGGTCGTTGCCGCTGCCGACGAGGGCGAAAGTCAAACCCTGCGACAGAGGGCCGACGTAGATATCGCTCGGACGCCCGACGATCGACACCACCTGCGTCGGTGCGCCAGTGCCTTGCAGCGGCGTATAACGACTGTAGCTGGGCAGCCCCAGTGCGTAGGTCAGCGCATAGCCGCCATTTTCGAGCGCCGTGAAATCCGCGGAGGTCAACAGGTCGCCATAGTTGGCGAGCAAGTCGGAAACCCCCTGGCCGATGATCACATTGCCCAGCTTGTTTCCATCGGCGGCATAGCGTTGGACAGCGATGGTGTCGCCGTCGCCGTCGCCGTTGGTGTCCACCGTCCAGCGGACCACGAACCCGCCATTGTCGAGCGGGATGACGCCGACCGACCGTTGACCATCCACCACCGGTCCGCCGCTGTCGATCCGCTGATCGCCTGCACTGGTTGCCAAGCCGTCGGACCCGAACGTTTGGACATAGACACCCTCAGGCAGAACGGTGCCATCGCGGACGTCGACAGTACCAGTGAGCGTTGAGCCCTGTTGAAGTCCGTATGCGGAAAGAGCGACTGTCGCGTCCCTGGTGTCGAGCTGATTGAGGATCGCCTGCGGCACGGCAATGTTGCCGTTGACGTCGGGTGTCACGCCGACAAAAATCAAGCCGGTCGCCGGGTCATAGATGGCACCGGTAATGCCGACCAAATTGATCGATTGGCCCCCTTGGACTGCGTTGATCACCAGCGAATAGCCATGCGGGACACCGGTATTGAAGGTGACCGGGTCGACATGAAAAGCTTCGGCTCGGCCATTGGCGGCGAACAGCACGCTGCTCCCACCTTGAAGTGGTGCCACACTCCCCGCCATGGTGTGCAGCGCGCTAGTCGGATCGTAGCCGAGGTCCTGCGCCACCTGGAGGGAAACGCCCAGAGTCTGGCCCTGGGCCAGTCCGGACACCACCAGCGTCATCCGGTCGTCGATACCGAATTGGTTGAGAAGTGTTTGCGTGATCTGGATGTGGCCATTGACGACCGTGACCGGGACCGTCGTTTGCTGGCTGCTGTTGTCGGTTCCGGCCAGCGCGAAGGTCACGCCTTGCGGCGGCGTACCGACATAGATGTCGTTCGGACGACCTGCGATCGGCACGCCCAAGGTCGGCGCCCCGGCCTTGCCTTGCAGCGACACATTATGGCTGAAGCTGGGAAGCTGCACCGAATAGGCCAATGCGTAGCCGCCGGCCTCGAGCGCGGCGAAGTCGGTCGAGACGATCTGGTCGCTATGGTCGACGAGGATGTCGGAGGCGCCCTGGCCTACGATCAGGCTGTTGCCTTGCGCGCTGCCGTTGGCGTCATATCGCTGCACCGCGATGCCGTCGGTGTTGCCGTCGCCATTGAGGTCTACCGCCCAACGCGCTACGAATCCGCCATTGTCGAGCGGGGTGAGGCTGACCGAGCGCTCCTCGCCGACCACCAGCCCCGTACCGTCGATCCGCTGATCGCCGAGGCTGGTGGCGACGCCATCGGCGCCAAACGTCTGGATGTACACACCCTCGGGCAGGGCAATGCTGTCGCGAACGCTGACCGTGCCGGTGAGCGCCGAACCCGGCTGAAGTCCGGTCACGGCCAGCAAAATGCCGGCGTCGCTGATGTCGAGTTGGTTGAGGATCGACTGCGGTACCGCGACATCGCCGTTGGCATCCGGCGTCACCGCGATCCGGATTTCGCCGTTGGGCAGCACCGTGAAGTTTGAAATACCGGTCAGATCGATGGATTGGCCGCCGGCGATCGGGTTGATGAACAGCAGATAGCTATGCGGGACGCCCGAAGCGAAGGTCGGCGGGTCGACATGAAAGGCTTCGACGCGGCCGCTGGCGATTGCGAGCACACCGCTTCCAGAAGTGCCATTCTGCGGCACTGTCACGGTGCGCGCCACGCTGTGCAAGCTGCTGGCCGGATCGTAGCGGACGTCTTCGGATACCTGCACGGTGACACCCAGAGTCTGACCCTGCGCCAGGCCGGACACTTGCAGCGTCATCCGATCGTCGATGCTAAACTGGTTGAGGATCGCCTGCGTGATCTGGATCTGGCCGTTGGCCACCGTAAGCGGGATCGTCGTCACCTGATTGTTGGTGGCGGTTCCGGTCAGTGCGAAGGTGGCGCCCTGCGGCGGCGTACCGACAATGATCTTTTCCGGGCGTCCGATGATCGGCACGCCCAATGTCGACACGCCACTCTGGCCCGTCAGCGGCGCATATCGCGTGAAGCTGGGCAGCTGTAACCCGAAGGCCAAGGCATAGCCGCCGTTCTCCAGCGCCGCGATATCGCCCGAGATGAGCTGGTCGCCGTGATCGGTCAGGACGCTGGAGATGCCCTGGAGTGTGGTCACGTCGCCCTGATTGGTACCGTCCGCGTCGTAGCGTTGCACCGCGATGCCGTCGGGATTGCCGTCACGATTGGCATCCACCACCCAGCGAACCACGAAGCCGCCGGTGGAGAGCGCCGTGATTCCCATCGAATCATCGCCCTCGCCGACCAGCGTCGCCGCGCTGTCAACGCGCGCATGGTCGTCGACGAGCGGTTGAGTCGAGTAGAAGAATTGGCCGGTTGCCGAGGCCGGGCTATCTATCCCGCCTGTGCTGGCGATCGCGGAATAATGGATATAGCCCTCGCCAAGCGCCGCGATTTCGGACGGTGTCAGCGACACCGTGAAGCTTGTGCCGATCGTGCTGGCCTGCTTGGATAGGCTGTTTACGCCGTTGGTGAGTGTAATCGTCACAGTGGTGCCGGCGTCTGCCTGTCCGGTTATCTGGGTCCCGTCGGAAGCCTCGGTGGCAGTCAGGATCGGACCTTCGGCGGCAGTGACAAACGTTGGTCTGGCAACCATCTTCCCCCCCCACGCCCCTCCGCGACTTACCGCATGGTGGCGCTATGTCGATGCTAGTGAAAGCTGTTTCAGTTTTTCAACATCCGTACACGAGCCCTGCCACGATCGCACGGAAATCCTTCACCGCGCAGCGACGTCCATCATCGGCGGCTGTCCATAAGCGAAGGGGGCGCCACACGGGCGCCCCGAACGCGTCAGACGAGATTGGTCTTGTAGAGCTTTTCCAATGCGCTCCACGCGCGTTCGGCTTCGGCCTGATTGTAGACCTGGCTGCCCGGCACGGTCCAACCATGGTCGCCGCCATAAACTTCGACCGTCGCCGGGCGTCCCGCGGCGGCGAAAGCTGCCTTGAGCGTGTCCTTGTCGGCCGGCGCGCGGGCATCGTCATTCTTGGCGATCGCGCACAGGAACGCCGCTTTGGTCTTGGGAATCAGCAGATGCGGGCTGTTCGGTTGCGACGTCACCAGGCCGCCGCCATGAAAGCTCGCGACGGCGCCGATCCGGGTCGGAACCGCGGCGGCTGTACGGAACGAAAGCGGCCCGCCCATGCAATAGCCTTGCACGCCCGCCTTCTTGCCCTTGGCAGTTTGCGGCTGTGCGTCGAGGAACGCCAGGAACGCGACGGCGTCCTTGTCGATCCCATCGTCAGTTATCGCATTGCGATAGGCGAACATTTTTTGCATCGATGCCTGCATCGCCGCCGGATCGATCGCCGCCTGCGCTGCGGCTGCCTTGATGCTGCGATAGAAGGGATTGACCACGAGCACGACATAGCCTTGCGCCGCCAGCCTCTTGCCCATGTCGCGGAACACCGGCCGCAGCCCGAAGATGTCGGGCCACACCAGCACCGCCGGCCAGCTGCCCTTGCCTTCGGGATAGACCAGCACGGCTTCGCACATGCCGTCCGGCGTCTTCACCTCGACGTCCTTCTCGATCACCTTGGCTTCGGCCGCTGCGACGGCAGAGGCGAAGGTCATCAGCGCGGCGCTGCCCGCCACCATCGCACGGCGGGTGACCCGCCAATCTTCGATCTTCCCCGGATTTACGTCGTTATCGCACATGTCGGATCACTCCCTCGATTGGCGTTCGTGCTCCCGTGACTTCTTTGCGGCGTGGATCAATTGCCGTCGAGCCGCTTCTGCGTCTCCGGGTCGATCTTGAACCCGCAATTATTATTGTCCTGGCAGACCGTGATCGTATGGACGTAGCGGATCTTGCCATGCTCGATCCGGAAACTGTGCGCGTCGGGACGCTGGTTCGGTCCCATTTTGAGCGTCACCGCGACCGCGCCGATCGACGGGTCGACGATATAGCGGCGCTCGGCCATCTTGATGTTGCTCGGGACGCCCACGTTGCACGTGTCGTCGGGACGCACTTCGCCCGGCGCGCCCTTGCCGGTGTAAAGTCCGCCCTCCAGGCGCACGCACGGGCTGCCCCACGGAACCTGGACCGTCTTGTCGTTGAACAGGTTGAGATAGGCATCGGCCGCCTTGATCAATGTCTCGCGCGTGTCGCGCTCGGCCTCGGGGATCACGTCCCACTTCTCCGCCTTCGAATATTTGAGCGTGTTTGCGGCACTGAACAGCCAGTCACCCTTGTCGGTGATCAGCGCGTCGATGCCGCCCAGCCTGCCGTTGCGCGCGCTGACGGCGGTACCGAGCACATAGGGATGCGCCGGATCGGTGATGATGATCTCGGAAAAGGAAGTGCAGGTCTGGGTATCCCAGATCGTGCGGATGAAATCGATCTTGTGCGGCGACGCCATGATGCCGTTGTTGAGCCCGGCCGGATCCATCTGCTCGGTGTAGTTCAGCCATTCGCCGCCGAACATCAGCTTGCCGGTATCGCCTTCGCGCAGGCCCGCGATATAGCTTTCGGTGACGGCCTGGAGATCCTCTTTCTCGCACGGGCCGGCAGGGCCGCCGAACTGCGCGAAGGCGGGCGTCGCGCCGGCGAGCGCGAGCACTGCGGCGGCGGCGAAGGGCTTGCGCTTCGAGCTTCCTGTCCGTCCGCGAGGTAGCGCGCGTGCGCTGCCCATCCCGGTCAAACCCAAGCGAAACAAGGCCATCGTCCCCTCCGGTGGTTGTTTTGTGGAGCCGTTCTAGGCCGAGAATCGGGGCGATGTCACGAGGGATTGATAGGGGACGAAGCATTCCAGCGCGTCGATCGATATAAATGATATCAAATGTGCCCGTCGTCACCGCGGACGGTCTCGCGCGCGAACTGGACCCGGCGATGCCCAGGATCTGCTGCGACCAGACGGAGTGCGATGTGATCGCCGGGCGCGACATCGCGGTCCGGGATCCGCGCGATCACGGGTTCGTCGGTCAAGAGGATGCGCGCGCCGCGCTCGTCGACCTCTACGACGGATGCGACGAAGCGCTCGCCCTCGCGGCTGCTGAGTAGCACGGCTTCGGCGAGATCGAGCACGGCGCGGTCGATCTGTCCGGCGCGCGCGTCGGCACGCGCCATCACTGCGGGCAGATTATCGAAAGCGGCGATTACCGCTTCGGGTATCCGCTCCCCAATTGCGATCGCGAGGGCGGCGCGGATGACGTAACGGTCCGCGAGCCGGCGCAACGGTGCGGTCGCCTGGGCGTAGGTAGCGGCGAGCGCCGCGTGCCACGGCACCACATCAGCACGATAGGGCGCATAGCCCGCGGAATTGCCGGCGCGCCGTATCGCAAGCATCATCGCGGCCTGCCTGGCTTGCGTGCAGTCGAGCGTCCGCGAGAACTGCTCGAGTGTCGCGCGATCTGGCCAAACCAGCCCGAGCGCGCGCGCGGTATGGCGCAACCGGCTGACGGACCGCGCATCCGGTGGCGCCATCACGCGAAACAGCCCGGTGCGGTGCGCGAGCAGCGCCTTGGCCACCGCCAGGTTGGTCGCGAGCGACAGCGCAGCATTCTGGTCCTCCGCGGCGCGGCGCGGTCGGAAGCCAAGGTGCAGCCGGCCGTCCTTTCCGCGTTCGATCGCCTGTTCCGGAGGATCGACGCGCGCCGCGCCACGCGCGGCGTCGGCGGCGCCGATCCGGCGCGCGAGCTCGGTGAAGTCGGGTGGCAGGTCTTCCGGTCGAACGGTCTCATAGGCGAGCTTGGCAGTGGACCGGATCACGCCACGCTCGGCACCGTCGAGCGTCGAGATACCGTCCTGCGAGACGCGCACGGCGAAAATCACTGCCGGCCGCTCGACGTGCGGGAGCAGGCTGGCCGCACCCTCGCTCAGCAGCTGCGGATACAGGCTGGCCTTGCACGTCGAGC
>Ga0207711_10001464_pt1 | contig 22002 bp, 20 predicted proteins | sample KBSS34metaG_FD_184401 | JGI IMG/M metagenome (GOLD analysis project Ga0207711, IMG submission 184401) | Switchgrass rhizosphere microbial communities from Kellogg Biological Station, Michigan, USA - KBS S3-4 metaG (SPAdes) (version 2) | ecosystem: Host-associated > Plants > Roots > Rhizosphere...
GCGGTGCTCGACCAACCTGATGGCTTCACGCAGCACGGCGCGGCTGACTCCATAGCGTTCACGCAGTTCGGATTCGGAAGCGTAAATGTGCCCGACCGGCAGGTTGGCTGCGAGAATGGCGTCCTCTATTTGGCGGGCTGTCCTGCGCGCCAGTTTCACCTCGTGCGGGCGACCCCGGCTGTTCACATCTCTGCTGTCCACCGCCGCCGGGACAGGCAGCCCGGCATCTGCGGTCACGGCGGGCTCCTGTTCTCCAGACGGCATTCGAGTATACGAACCTGAGAACGAGGTCGGGGTGGCCCTAGACTACTCCGCGCGTCGCGATTGAGTGCACTCTATTTGGAGACGTCCGGCTGTTATGCCAGTGCTTCATCGACCAGGCGGGCGACATCGGCCATGTGCGGGACCGCACACGCAGCGACGTACTCGGCACGCAGCCTTCGGACGAGCTCGGCAACCGAGGGAACGTCGGTGATCAGCTCGATCCCTTGGCCGGCGCTCCACAGATTCTGCCACGGCTTCACATGCTTGGGCAGGTGGTCGTGACGCATCGCGCCGGCCGGAGTCGGCAGGTCATCCGGGTCCAGGTCGAGAGCTTGCATGGAGTCCACCAACCAGTTCGCGGGGACGCCGGAAATGGCACCGGTGTAGCGCAGCGCCGCCGATCCACCGTCGACGAGCATCTGCTTGTATTCCGGTGCGGCCTCGGACTCCTGCGTCGCGATGAACCGGGTGCCGAGGTACGACAGATCGGCACCGAGAATCTCGGCGGCACGGACGGCCGCACCGGTTGTGATCGCACCCGCCATGATGATCGTCCCGCCGAAGAATTCCCGAATCCGGGGCACCAGCGCGAGATGGCTCACAGTGCCGGAGTGCCCGCCGCCACCGGCACCGATACACGTCAAACCGTCCGCGCCGGCCGCCGCGGCGCTCTCGGCGAATCGCACAGATGTCACGTCGGCCCACACCACCCCGCCACGGTCGTGCACGTGCTTGATCAGATTGGCCGGGTTACCGGCGGCACTGATCACGATCTTCACGTCATGGCGATCGAGCAGATCGAGATGTTGCTCGAGCACATCGGGGGGCAGGTTGGTTGCGAGGTTGACGGCGAGCGGTCCGATCCGCGCGCTTGGATGAGCGTCGCGATGGGCGTCGAGGTCTCGCCGGATCTCGCTGAGCCAGTCGTCGAACTGCCCGAGTGTGCGCACATTGTGCCGTGGAAGGCCGCCGACCAAACCCGCCTTACAAGCTTCACGGACCAGCGCTGGGCCGCTGACCAGAAACATCGGCGCACAGATGGCCGGCAGCGTCAATTGCTCACGAATGTGTGAGGGGAGTGCCATAACCGCCTTCCCGTAGGCACACTCAGCTAAAGGAACGATCTAAAGGATACTCTATTGCGGGAGCGGCTGATTGTTGGGGAGGGTCGATGCGCATCCATCAGGGCATCCTCATTGCCGAACAAAAGGAGCGTCGTGGACGCCATCCCGCTCGTGGACTATTCGATGCTCGACGACGGGCCGTATCTCGTCGCGAATGAATGCATGCACTGCCAGGCGCGGTACTTCGACCGGCGCAGCGGCTGCGCCAAGTGCGGCGGACAAGACTTCCGCAGCGTTCGGATCGCAGACACTGGAACACTGCGCACCTTCACGATCGTGCTCCCACGTGATCGGCTGCGCGTCCTCGAGAAGTCGGCCCTGTAAACCGCCTCGGCCTCAGGCTCCGGGCGGTCCGCCGGGGAACTTGAGCAACGAGCCCGCATCCACTCGGATCTGCTGACCGGTGATGTAACGCGCATCGTCGCTTGCCAGGAAGACCCCGAGGTTGGCGATGTCGACCGGTTCGACATAGGGAATAGGCATCGCCTGGAAGAACGTGAACGCGGGCTCTGCATCCTCGCGCGTGGGATGCTCGAGGTCCGGCCGGAACATTTTGTAGATGCCGTCGTTGTGTATCAGGTGCGTGTTGCAGTTGGTCGGGTGGATGCAGTTGACCCGGACGAATCGGGGGGCAAGATGCAGCGCCATCTGCTCGGCGTACTTTGCGACGATCTGTTTCGACCAGCTGTAACCTTCCCCGCCGGGACCCGTGACCGGATTGTTGACGGCCCCGGGCATCAGCGCGGCAGTGGAGCCGGTGATGATGATGGATGAGCCCTCGCCCAGATGGGGGTCGGCCACTGCGACGGCGTTCATCACCCCGACGAGATCGACGTCGACGGCGTCGCTGAAGTCCGAGGCGTGCGGGTCGCCCATTGCCATCGGAAGGATGCCTGCGTTGGCGACCACGATGTCGAGGCGGCCGAACTCCGCGACGCCCGCTTCGAGCGCGTCGCGCAACTGATTTCGTTCCCGCACGTCGGCGACGGCCGCATGGATAGCCCGCCCGGTGTCCTTCACCTGTTTAGCGGTCTCATCGAGATCTTCTTCAGTGGCGAGCGGATAGGGGTTGGAGGGTATCTGCGCGCAGATATCGACGGCGATGACGTTGGCGCCTTCCTCGGCCATCCGAACGGCATGCGCGCGCCCTTGCCCTCGCGCAGCACCAGTGATAAACGCAACTTTGCCCTTTAGCCTGTCACCCATTTCGCTCCTCCATCTCGAGAGTATCGTCGTCGCTGACTGGGTCGTCGCCCGGGCAGCCTATCGGCATAACATATAACTATATAGGTCTTTCAAGGAGGAACAGGGTGCCCGACGAAGAGACATCGCCGCAGGTCCTCTCAGCTGAGCGCGACAAGCTGGACGAAGACGACCACGATCTGCTCACCTTTACCGAAGCCGGTGAGCGGCTACGCATCGAAATCGCCGAGGCGCGAGCTCTCGTTGAGAAATTGGAGGCATCGGAAGATCCAGTGGCGCTCGGCCGTGCGCGAGCGCGTCTGGATGCCCTGCTCGAAGCCACCGACCGAAACGCTGCCCAGCCCATCAACGACGCCAACTTCGAGAAGTTCTTCGGCTACCCGGGCAAGGCTCGACGCAACTTGTCGTGATCTCCGGGTGTCTCGACACCATCAACTAGCGGGCCACGACCGGAACGGTCCCGGTGAGGCCGTAGACACCGTCGGTGACGTTGCGCAGGATCAGAAAATCCGGTCCCTTGTAACCGCGGTGATCCTCTGGTCCGAATGAGATGATCGTTCCGGGTCCGCCGGAGGCTGCCGGGAGTCTACGAATGGTCTCCAGGGCGTCATGCAATCCAGTCGGGCTGACGACCCGCATCCTGCCGAGCGCTAAGCCGAACGCGTGGCCAACGTCCCACGAACAGGTCGCTGCGGAATTGAAGGGGCGGTAGCCGAAACGTTCCTGCCAGCGATCGAGCAATTGCGCAAACACGGTGTTGTCTTCGTGTACCTGGTCGCAGCCCGTCCAGCCTTCGTAATAGCCGCGTAAGTCGGCGTTGTAGGAGGCGCCCACAAACGCGGTGCAGGCCACCCTCGGCGGATACCAGTCGACCGACGCGAAAGCGCCTGGCAGCTTCGACGCGGCTTCGATCGCACCGAGAGTGAAGTAGGCAACTGCATCGGCGCCGGATTCCTTGGCGCGCTTCACCGCAGCATCGGACTCGTCCTGGGTTGGCATCGGAGCGAGCGGAATCTGAGCCGTGACTTCGAGACGTTCCGCCGCGGCACTGAGCAGGAAGTAGCCGAGGTATTCGGCGCCGATCTGTGAGGGCGAGTCGTAGATGACCGCGACTTTGTGGTGAAGTTCATTGGCTAGCCACGCTGCCATCAGCGCCGGTTCGTCGGCCATTCCTCCGTTGGAGAGGTTGAAAGCCCCGCGGCCGACATACTGCTGGCTGCCGCACAATGTGATCGTGGGTATGCCCCGGCGGCGCACCTCCGGGAGTACGACCAACGAGTTGTCGGTCGTCATCGGCCCAGCAATTCCGAGGACACCCTGATCGGCGAGATGGTGCCACGCGTCGACGATGTGCTGACCGGAACGCCACGGCTGTCCCAGCGTCTCGCTGATGACGAGTTCGACCGGCCGCTCGATGATCCCCGTCGACGTGCAGTGTTCGAACGCAAGCCGCAATCCGTCCACCCAGACATCTGCTAAACCGGCATATCCGGGCAGGTCGGTCAGCACGCCGATACGGAAGGGCTCCTTCCTGAAATCGACGGTGGACAGCTGGTGTCGACCTACCTGAGCATTCATTGCGCTCCATTCGGATACGTCGGGATTGGGAGTCATTCCTCTAGATAATGTCTATTCAGCACTCCGGCGCCGTCAAGGGCCTATCCGGTGAGTTCGTCCATGCGCCCGGCTTGTCCTGCGGCGATCACCATGTGTCGGCACAGATTTCGCGTGCCGCGTGAGTTGTATCGATCCATGGTCGGTGGGTATCACGAGATCCGATATCGACTTGAGCGGAGCCGCCGAGTACTATGCGTCATAAAGTACACTAAATCAGCGCTGAGCCGTTCGATGTGAAGCGGATGAACTGCGGCCGCGTAGCCCGCGCAGCGCCGCACAGAAGGGAGCGACGGATGCCGTTACAGGACACCCATCAGATTGTGTCGGTGGATGATCATTTGATTGAGCATCCTCGGGTGTGGCAGGACCGGTTGCCGGAGAAGTTTCGTGAGGCGGGGCCTCGGATCGTGGAGGTCGATGGCCAGCATTTGTGGTCGTATGACAGCACGTTGTATCCGACGATTGGGTTGAACGCGGTGGCGGGTAAGCCCATCGAGGAGTGGGGCACTGATCCGGTGCGTTATGAGGACATGATTCCGGGCTGTTATGACCCGGTGGCGCGGGTCAAGGACATGGATCTCGACGGGGTGCAGTCGGCGTTGTGCTTTCCGTCGTTTCCGGGGTTCGCGGCGGGGACGTTTCATCGGGCCAATGATCGTGAGCTGGCTCTGTTGTGTGTGAAGGCGTGGAACGACTTTTACATCGATGAGTGGTGTGCGACGGCGCCGGACCGGTTCATCCCTTTGGGGTTGCTGCCGATCTGGGATGTCGATGCCTGTGTGGTGGAGGCTGAGCGGTTGGCTGCCAAGGGGGCGCGCACGGTGTCGTTCCCCGATAGTCCGGTGCCGTTGGGTTTGCCGTCGTTTCACTCCGATCATTGGGACGCTCTGTGGCAGGTGTGCTCGGATGCGGGGATGCCGTTGTCGCTGCATTTCGGCTCCGGTGGTTATGTGCCGGGGTTTTCGTTTTCGGGGATGAGTGCGTCGCAGGCCGATCTGGCCAAGCAGAACGTGTCGGCGCCGTTCGCGGTGGCGATTACGTTGTTTGCGACCAATCTGATGTGGTCGACGGTGGACTTGTTGTTCTCGGGCAAGCTGCAGAAGTTCCCGGACCTGCAGATTTCGTTGTCCGAGGGTGGTATCGGGTGGCTGCCCTACATCTTGGAGCGTGCCGATTATGTGTGGGAGCGGCACCGCTATTACCAGCCGATCGATTTCGATACCCGCCCGTCGGATCTGTTTCGCCAACACTTCTGGGGGTGCTTCATCGATGATGAGCACGGTCTGGCCAACCGCCACACCATCGGCGTTGATCGCATCACCTTGGAGATCGACTTCCCGCACTCGGATTCCAACTGGCCCAACAGCCGCAAGCGTGCGGCTGAAGTGCTGGCCAACGTGCCCGATGACGAATGCGAAATGATCGTCGAGACCAACGCCCGCCGCATGCTCAACTTCCCGAGGGCAGCTGAACCGCAGCTCGCTGATGCATAGCCGGATAGGAGACCTAATGAGGGTCAAGGTGGATCCTGAGCGGTGTCGAGGACATGCCCGTTGCTTGACGTTAGCGCCGAATGCTTTCGAGTTTCTCGACTTGGAAGACCGGGTGACAGTGAGCGAGGGCGGAATCGCGCTCGAGGATGACGAATCGATCCGAAGAGCCGAACAGGAATGTCCCGAGCGGGCGATCACGATCTATGACCAAGGAGATGTGCGATGACGACTATCGACTCCGAAACCGAGGGTGCCTCGACCGATCTCGACCACCATTCGGAGTACTTCCGGGAGAACAACTACGCGATCTACTCCGAGTTTCGCGAGCGTTGCCCGGTTTTGCATTCGACCGCATGGGATGGGTTCTGGCTTTTCCTTGGCTATGACGCGATCGTTGACGCCGCACAGGATGCCGAGTTGTTCGGCAGCGGCGTGGACAAGGCTGTCCCACCACTATCTCCAGATCCCTTGATTCCTATAGACATCGACCCGCCGCTTCACGGTGCGTATCGTCGTATCGTCTTGCCGCACTTCTCTCCGGCCGCCGCAAAGCGTTGGAGGCCTGGAATCCGTCAGCTGGCAACGGAGTTGGTTGACGACTTCATCGAGAGTGGCCGAGCCGACATCGTCCAGCAACTGACCACCCCATTGCCAGCGCGCTGGATTCTGCAGATGTTGGGTCTCGACGACAGCCGTTGGCCGGAATGGGTGCACTGGATCCATTCCAGCATTCACGACCGCACTCACGACCCTGAGCGCGCCGGAGAGGGCGTCACGAACATCTACTCCAGCATCATGGCAGCGATGGAGGATCGGCGGACCAATGGCTTCGGCGACGACCTGATCAGCATCATCTTGCAAGCCGAGGTGGAAGGCGCGCCCCTCACCGACGAGCAGGTGATCGGGTATGTGTTTCTGCTGATGCTCGGCGGTATGGACACGACGAGCGGCCTTACGGGTAATGCATTGGTTCGACTCCACAACGATCCGGCATTGCGCCAGCAGTTGATAGACGATCCTGCGCTTCTCGACACTGCAACCGAAGAATTCCTCCGGCACGACACCCCTACCCAGGGGCTGTACCGAATCGTCAAGCGCGACTGCGAGTTCCACGGCCAACAATTGAGTGCGGGGGACCGAGTGACCCTGATGTTCGCCTCTGGCAACCGCGATCCGAAGGTGTTCGACCAGCCCGAGGAGATCGACCTAACCCGCTCACCGAACCGCCACCTAGCATTCAGCCTCGGCCCGCACCGTTGTCTCGGCTCCAACTTCGCCCGGGTGATGTTCCAGGAGATGATCTCAGAAGTCCTCGAGCGGATCCCCGACTTCGCCATCGACGGAGAAGTCGTGCGCTTCGAGGATGCTGGGGACGTGTACGCCGTTCGCCACCTGCCGATTCGGTTTACGCCGGGTCCGCGGCTTGAACCCAGTTCGGGGTAACGACATGTCACGAGTCGGTTTCTTTGGCCTCGGTCAAATGGGTTCACCAATGGTGTCGCGGCTGCTCGATCGCGGTCAGCACGACATCGTTCTCTATGCTCGCCGGCCCGAGGTGTGCGAACCCTACGTCAGGCGCGGGGCCCATTTGACTGGCTCGCTCAAGGAGCTTGCGCGAGCGAGCGACGTGTTGCTCGTGTGTCTGTTCTCTGATCCGCAGCTGCGCGAAACCGCATTCGGCGACGACGGCTTCCTTGCCCATCTGCCCGAGGGTGCGATCGTCGTGTCGCACACCACGGGGAGTCCTGCGCTCATCTCTGACATCGCCCAGGCAGCGCCCCATGCGCGGGTGATCGATGGGCCCATCAGTGGAGACCCGGAAGATATTCTTCAGGGCAGGCTCACCGTCCTGCTGGGCGGGGAACCTGATCCTGTCGAGACTGCGCGCAACGTGGTCAGCGCTTACGCCGACCCCGTCATTGCGACCGGCGCGCTGGGCAGCGCGCTGCTGGTCAAGCTTCTCAATAACCTACTGTTCGCGGCGAATTCGCAATTGCTCGCGGATGCGGCCGCAGCCGGAGCAGAGATGGGCTTGGACGAGGAGGCGTTACTCGCCGCGTTGAGCGCGTGTAGCGGCAGTAGCGCAGCCCTTCAGCGAGTGCGGCAAGTCGGCGGTCTTGCTACCTTCGAGGGCCGCGTGACGCCGTATCTCCGTAAGGACGTCGCGACGGCGATAGTGCTGGCCGAGGAGATGGGTGTGTCGATCGACTTTGTGCGCGGTGTCGCGGAAAAAGGACCACTGTCCGTGACGTGATTCCGCCCGGGACGTCGGCGATCCGGGTGTGTCAGCCGCTTGGCCACATTGCCAAACTGGTTGGCGGGAATTCATCGAGTGTGTACAGCCGCTCGCTTCTCGCCTACGCGCCGAGCGGCGCCCGCGATTCCTGGCGCTCAGCCTTCAGCCAGCTTCTGACGTTCAGGCATAGTCCTCGGGGGCGGGGCCCACGAATTTGAGGAGCTTCAACCCGCCATCGACTATGAAGACCTCGCCCGTGATGTAGCTGGCCGAACGGCTCAGTAGGAATAGCGACGGTCCTGCGATCTCGTCGATGGTGCCTGCGCGGGCGAGTGGAATATTGCCGAGGACGCGCTTGCCAGCCGGCCCCTCATAAATCGCCTCATGGTGCACGCCTTCGATCGGGAACAGGCCCGGACCGATGACGTTCAGGCGAAGATTGAACCGGCCCCACTCCGAGGCCATGGTCCGGATCATGGATTCGACGCCGGCCTTGGAGGCGGATGAATGGGCGAGGAGGGGAGTCTCGCGGCCGCAGAGCGCGCTCGAGTAGGCCAGTGCCACGCCCGCGTGGCCCCCGGCGATCAGCGGCTGGCTCCAGCGGTGGACGATATTAAACGTTCCGTTGAGCTGGGAGCTGATCGTCTCGCGGAACATTTCCGGGGTCAGCCGCTCGGCCGGCATCGGGCCTACTTCCGCGGCGGCATGGACCAGGATCGGCGCAGGTTCTTCGGCCTCGACTCGATCAAAGGCAGCGGAGACGGTGTCAGGCTCCCGGATATCGCAACGGATCGGCACGATGCGCCCCGGCGCGCCCGTGCCGAGCGACCGCGTCTCCTCCAGCCGCTCGTGGCGCCGGCCCATGACATAGACGTCGACCCCCAGTTGGGCCAGGCCGAGCGCCACGGCGCGCCCGATCCCGCTGCCACCGCCCGTCACCACCGCGCGGCTGTGGCACGGTGCGTAAAGTCGGTTCAGGAGCGCATCGGACATCAGGCTCAGCCCCGTTCGGGGTCGGCGCCGACAATGCCGACGCGGACGCACTCGATGAACCGTGCGTTGGCGCGTAACCAAAACCCTGCAGCGGTCTCTTTGCGTTTGCGCGATGATGCCATCTGCCCTCCCGGTTGACGAAGCTGATGCCGACTTTCTGCGCTCACCAGATGCATACCATGTCCATCGCGAATCATTCAACTATATGTCTATATAATGCGGGTAACGCGCCTACTTCGTGGAACTACTCACCCGGGCCTCGGCATGCTGGTTATCTTCTTTGACGTTCAAACATGTCGGCGCCATCCGCCGATTCAGGTCTTCAGCTCTTTGGCGAGTTCACGCTTGGCCACTTTGCCCAAACCGGTGAGGGGAAACTGGTCGAGGATGTACAGCCGCTCGGGCCACTTCTGCTTCATCAAGCCGCGGTCATCGAGGAACTGGCAGATCTCTTCGAGTGTGACATCGCGGTGCTTGGGTGATCGTTGGACGACGGCGCAGACGAGCTCGCCGCGTATCTCGTCGGGCAGGCCGAGGACGGCGACGGTGTCGATGAACGGGTGTGCGAGTAGCTCGTTCTCGATCTCGGCGGGAGCGATGTTCTCACCTTTGCGAATGATCAGATCCTTCATCCGGCCGGTGATCACCAGACGGCCGTCAGGCCGCAGGTATCCGGTGTCTCCGGTTCGGAGCCAGCCGTCCCGCGTGAGAGATGCAGCCCACTGCTGGTCGTCAACGTAGCCGGGCGTCAGGATATCGCCGCGCACTTCGACCTCGTCCGTGGGCGCGATACGGACGTCAGCGCCAGGGACCGGTCGGCCCGCACTGTTCGACCGCTGCTCAAAGCTGTCCGACGCCTCGCTGGCGGTGACAGCGGGGGCTTCGGTCATGCCATAGCCGTGCAGCACGGGCACTCCGAGCACGCGTCTGACTTTTTCGTGCAGCTCCGGCGGACAGGGTGCTCCGCCGCCGACCAACATGCGAAGCGTTGGCACTACGGGAGCGTCATCACCTGATGAGAGTTGCGCCGTGAGCAGCATCTGATAGAACGCAGTACTTCCACCGGTGAACGTCACTCGATTGGCTGCAAGCACTTTCGCGACGTCCGGGCCGATTTGCGGCAGCACGAGCACCGAGAACGTCCCGATAAGGGCGCACGAGAGATAAAAGATGCCACCAACGTGCGTGATGGGGAAGTTGATAGTCCCGACGTCGTCGGGCGCGGACCCTAGGCCGAGCTGGTCCACGTAGCCACGCGCCGCGGTCAACAGCGAGTTGTCGCTGTGTCGCACCCCTTTCGGGCGCCCGCTCGTACCCGACGTGAAAAAGACCCAGCGCGCGGAGTGCGAGGGAAAGTTCGGTGCAGCCTCCGTTGGCTGGGCATCGGGCATCGCCTGCAATACCTCGAGGAAGTCGGAGGGCAAGCGGATCACAGGGGTATCCGCCGGTGCGTTGTGCTGTGTGGTCTGGTCAACGATTAATACGTCGGCGCTAGCGATGTCGAGTGCCTCAGCCACCTCACGCTGTCGGAACAAGTGCAGTACCGGCACCTGGACGGGCACGCTTCGCGACAGCGCCAACATCACCACGGCGGCAGCGCAGTGACTCGGTAGCTGCCAAGCGACCGTCATGGAGCTATCGACGCCATGCGCGGCCAACCAGCGTGCCGCCGCAATGGACAGGTGGGACACCTCACCGATGGTCAGCGCTGCGCCGGTTGGTTCGAGCAGCAGGGGGCTATCGGGACGTTCCCGTGCAGCAGAATCGACCAGTTCGACAACTGTGCGTGGGGTCATCTCCGCGTCCTTCCGACGAGTAATCTACTTGGTAGTAGAATCTGCGACTAGTTTGAATGATAGGCCGAGTTTCGCCGGGGAACGGCGATCGCCTAAATCCGATAAACAGTTATCTATTAGGGCTTACACTAGAGCGTGTCGCCAGCCCAGGGAGAGGACATTTCCATGACGAGTTCGTCGGTTGCCGCGTCGGCACTGCGGTTCAACGCCGAAACCCGCTTGTACATCGATGGGGAGTTGCGGGACTCATCCACCGGAAGGACCGTCGAGAACATCAATCCAGCCACCGAAGAGGTCCTGGGCATCGCCACCGACGCCGGCGCAGAGGATATGGAGGCGGCGATCGCCGCTGCGCGGCGCGCTTTCGACAGCACCGATTGGTCGACGAATCGCGAGTTCCGTCAGCATTGCCTGTTGCAGCTCCACGACGCCCTTCAGGAGGAGAAGGAGGACATCCGCGCCGAGCTCATCGCCGAGGTCGGTGCGCCGCTGTCATCGACACACATTGCGCAGCTCGAATGGCCGATCGGTGACTCCGTTCGGTGGCCTGCACGGTATATCTCCGAGTTTCCTTGGGAGCGGGCACTTCCTGACGGTGCGTTGCTGGGCGCGCCGTATCACCGCAAAGTCGTGAAGGAAGCGGTCGGCGTCGTCGGTGCTATCACGCCGTGGAACTTTCCCTTCGAGATCATCAGCAACAAGGTGGCGCAGGTCCTGGCCACCGGCAACACCATGGTCCTCAAACCCGCCATCGAGACACCGTGGAGCGGCTTGCGCTGGGGCCGCATCGTTGCGGAGAAGACCGACATTCCACCGGGAGTGTTCAATATCGTTCCGACGTCCGACAACGACGTCGCGCAGCTGCTCGCCACCGATCCGCGCGTGGACATGGTTTCCTTCACCGGCTCGACGGCGGTCGGCAAGCTGATTCAAAGTCTGTCGGGTGAAACGATGAAGCGCACCTTGCTCGAACTCGGCGGTAAGTCGGCCTACATGGTGCTCGACGACGCTGACATGGAGGCGGTTCTGCCGGGCTGTATGGGAGCGCTCATCCATTCCGGCCAAGGCTGTGGATTGACCACGCGAATGCTGGTACCGCGGCAGGTCTATGACCAGGCAGTCGAGGTCGCCACCGCGACCTTTGCGGCGATTCCCGTTGGAGATCCAACCGATCCTGCGACGTTCTGCGGCCCGTTGGTGTCGGCCAAGCAGCGTGACCGCGTGTTGAGTTACATCGAGATCGGCAAGCAGCAAGGGGGGCGGGTGACAGTCGGCGGCGGCAAGCCGCAGGGACTCGATCGCGGCTACTTTGTAGCGCCGACCGTTTTCGCCGATGTGGACGCAAGCCACCGTCTGTTCCAGGAGGAGATCTTCGGACCGGTCATCACGATCACGCCCTATGACGGCGGCGACGATGGCCTGGTCGAGCTGGCGAACAACTCGACCTACGGTCTGTCCGGTGCGGTGATGGGCTCGCCCGATCGAGCGATGGCGGTAGCGGGGCGAATCCGAACCGGCACACTGAACCTTAACGGCGCCATGTTCTACGGCGCCGACGCACCGTTCGGCGGCTACAAGATGAGCGGACTCGGTAGGCAAAACGGTCACGAAGGCTTCGAACAGCATCTTCAAACCAAGACCATTGGATACACCAGCGCATGACCGACGTGCTCAGCGGAATTCGCGTCGTCGAATTGGCCGCATGGACCTTCGTTCCGGCCGCTGGCGCCGTGCTGGCCGATTGGGGTGCCGATGTCATCAAGATCGAACATCCCGAGACCGGTGATCCGCAGCGCGGACTGATCAACTCGGGAATTGTCGCCGGAGCCGGCGGCGTCAACCACTTCATCGAACAGCCGAACCGCGGAAAACGCAGCATCGGTCTGGACACCTCCAGTCCTGAGGGCCTGGAGCTGTTGATGACGTTGATTGAAACGGCCGACGTCTTCCTCACCAACCTGCTGCCGGACTCGCGGCAGCGCATGGGAATCGACGTGGATCAGCTGCGTGCGCGTAACCCGAAGATCATTTATGCCCGCGGCCACGGGTACGGCGCCAAGGGAGAAGAAGCCACAAGGGGTGGCTACGACCTCGCGGCGTATTGGGCTCGCGGAGGGATCGGCATGGGGTATGCCAGCGACGACGGGTCCTACCCGCCGCTTCAGCTGCCGGCATTTGGTGACGTGTATGGCGGCCTGACAATCGCCGCGGGTATCGCCGGAGCCTTGGTGAAGCGCGAGCGAACAGGCGAACCCTCCATTGTCGACGTCTCACTGCTCAGTGCCGCTGTCTGGCAACTTGGACCCGATATCGTCGGCGCTGGTGTCACCGGCCAGGACCGCCCCAAATTCCATCTCGAGGAGATGCCCAACCCGGCAGTCAATTTGTACGAGACGCGCGACGGCCGGTTCGTCGCGTTTGTCCTTCTTCAGGCCGATCGGTTCTGGTCTGACTTCTGCACGCGCTTAGGTCGCCCAGACTTGATTTCGGACGAGCGATTCGCCACGGCACCCGTGCGTTTCGAGAATCGCAAGGAGTGCATCGCCGAGTTACGGGCGATCTTCGCAGCCGAAGATCTCGCGCATTGGGAGAAGACCTTCGCCGGGTTCGAGGGAGTGTGGGACGTGATGCGCACCGCGCGCGAGATCCACGATGACCCTCAGGTGATTGCAAATGGCTATCTGCCCCGCACTACTGATACCAACGGCAATGAATTCGCGTTGGCGGGCAGCCCCGTTCAGTTCGACGAGACGCCGTTAACACTGAGGTGCGCCCCAGGCCACGGAGAGCACACCGATGCCATCCTGGCCGATCTCGGCTACGACGAAGACCAGATCATCGACTTCAAGATCAAGTCGGTCGTGCTTTAATGGTCGCCACTGTCGCCTCCTTGATCGACCTGCTTGACGTCCAACTCGTCGCAAGCGATTCCTACGTAGGGATCACCCCCGACATCGGTATGCCTCGGGTGTTCGGCGGGCAGGCGGCAGGTCAGGCGCTATTGGCAGCGGCCAAGACCGTCGAGGAAAAACGTGTCCCACACTCCGTACAGACGCACTTCCTGTCCGCGGGGTCAATCGGTCCTCCTATTGAATTTCACGTCGAGCGGTTGCGCGACTCAGGCTCGCTGTCCAACCGGCGGGTTGTAGCCGAGCAGGAGGGTCGCCAGCTTCTTTCCCTGCAGGCCGCGTTCCACATTCCAGAAAACGGACCGGAGCACCAACTGGCTGCCGAAGTTGTCGACGGTCCTCCATCGGCAGGCGCGGGCCTTCGCCCGTTCCCCGAGGACTGGCCGGAATTCTATCGACGATGGTCTTCTCTGGACGTCGACTGGTACCCGGATTCGCATGTGCGCGGGCCTCTCACAACAACCGGCCGGGGCACGCTCTCGCGCCAATGGCTGCGGACATCGGCACCCTTCGACGCTCCCCAAGCGGTCCACAGTGCCATCGCCACATGCATCGCTGACCTCACATTGTTGATGAGCGCCTTTACACCCCACGAAATCAAGCCCCATCGCGATATCAAGACCTTCACCCTCGATCATTGCCTGTGGTTTCATCGCCCCTTCCGCATTGATGAGTGGCTGCTCCTCGAGCAGGCGTCGCCCAGCGCGTCGGAAGGCAGGGCGTTCTGCATGGGCCGGTTCTTCGACGGACGCGGCAACCACGTGGCCTCTGTGACCCAGGTGGGTCTCGTTCGAGAGTGGTAACTCATGACTTTGACTTGGTATCAAGCTAATTGGAGGAACCGCAGATGATCATCGACGCAGACAGTCATGTATGCGAGCCGCCGGATACTTGGACCTCGCGGATGCCGTCGAAGTGGGGTGAGCTTATTCCGCGGATACGCTACATCGACGATCTGGAGATGGATGTCTGGTGCATCGGGGACGAGATTGTCAACTCCCTGGCCTTTACCGTCTTCTATCAGGAAGCGGATAGTCCGCTGCCGCATCGCCGAGAGGACGACTTCCCCGAGGTGCCGCAACGCGTCGAGGAGGTCCACCCGTCGTCGTGGGATCCAACGGAGCGGGTGAAGGTGATGAACGAGGTCGGCATCAACATGGCGGCGCTCTACCCGAACCTCGGTTTGACGAATCCGGATCGTTATCGCACCATCCCCGGAGCCACACTCGACTTCCAATTCGACGTTATTGCAGCGTTTAACGACTTCGTCCTGAGCTGGGCTGAGCGGGAGCCGGGGCGCTTTATCCCGCTCGCGGTCGTCCCGTACTGGGATATCGATCGGTGTGTCAACGAGCTGGAACGTTGCGCTGCCCTCGGTCACAAAGGCTGGGTGTTGTCGGGCACGCCCGAATACCACGGCGAGCCGCCGCTGTCGGACCGGCACTGGGATCCGATGTGGGATGTCATCAATGCATCCGGGAACCCGGTCGCCTTTCACGCCGGCACCACGATGAATCCGGCTGAGTACAAAGTCGATCCGACTCAACGCACGGTGGGCGGGGATAGGGTCCGTGCCGTCGTCGATGTGGTGAAGTCCTTCCTGGACAACGCCAACGCCTGTAGCAAGCTGCTGATGTCGGGGGTGCTGCCTCGTTATCCCGACATGAATTTCGCGATCGTCGAAAGTGGCGCAAGCTGGGTGCCGTTCCTGCTGGAGTCCCTCGACGTCCATTTCCTCCGGTACCGGCCGTGGGAGAACCGTCCCGAACTCAAGGCCGACGAACTGCCGAGTGAGGCGTTCCGGCGCCAGGTCTTCGTCAACACATGGTATGAGAATCTCCGCCCTGACGATCTCGCGCTGCTGCCGATCGACAACATCATGTTCGAGACGGACTATCCACACCCGACGTGCCTATTCGGTGACGAGGTTGAGGATTCGCTGAGGACCAAGCTCAGCAGGCTCAGCGAGGAGGATCGCGAAAAGGTGGCCTACCGAAATGCGATGCGCTGCTTCAACATCACTGACCACGAGATCGGCAGTATCCCAGGCGCCGCGGCGTCCCACTGATGGTGCCCCAGCGGAGCACTGGCGCGGCGCCTGCTGCAGAGCAGGAAGGCGCGGTCGCCGCCAAACGTGGATGTATCCAATGCCTGGAGATGCAGCACATCAACATTGCTGCGCGGGACTTCGAGCGCACGATGGCCCACTTCACCGATGTCCTTGGCGCGCAGTACGTCTACGACATTCCAGGCCCCCAGTGGCATGCCGTACTCGTCTATGTAGGTGGGGTGCTCTTCGAGCTATTTCTGCCGGAAGATTTTCTGCTCAATGGCAGATATGGCCCCCACTACGTGGGGATCGAATACCAGGTACACGATCTGGGCGCCACCCGTCACCAGCTCGCCGCGAGCGGTGTGGGCTTGATCAGGGACATCGGGATGGCCTTTCACACCGAACCGGAGCCATGCCTGGGAATTGCGTTCGAGTTCTACGACCACAGTTTCCACAATGAGCCTTTCGAGTGGAAGGAACCCCTCAAGCCGGCCGAATATTGGCGCCATGATCACCCGATCGGCTACACCGGTCTGAAGCGTTACAGCGTAGCCGTCGCTGACCACGATGCGGGGATGGCCTTTCTTCGGGACACATTCGTCATCGACGAAATCTACGAGGAAGACCGTCCGTTCATCGCCGGGAGAGTGACGGGTTTTCGGTTGGCGGACACGGTGGTGGAGTTGATCAGCCCGACCGGCTCCGGTGTCATCGACCGTCACCTGCGGCAGTGGGGCGACGGTATCCGGTCGGTTGTGTTCGGAGTTCATGACCTCGATGCGGCCGCGGCTCATTTCGCCGGTCACGGTGTCGAGCTAGCTCCGGGCGATCAGATGGATACTCTCGCGATCATGCCCGCCGACAATCGGGGCGTGATGATGGAGTTCGCCGCCGAATAGGTGTCGGCACAGGCGCAAGATCACTTCACTCGAGTTGGCCTGTGCGACAATGCAGATGATCGATTCTCAGCGCTATCGCGATGCCACGGGGCTGAGTATGACGCCACCGTGGTTGTGCAAACCACAGAGGTGTTCAGCTCGTCCGTACCGTGGCGAAGAATGATGTTACGTCGTCGACGAAGAGTTCGGGCTGCTCGAACGCCGCGAAGTGACCGCCGCGCGGCATGGCAGTCCAATGCGTGATGTTGTAGTTGGGCTCGCACCAACTACGGGGCGCCTTGATCAGTTCCTTCGGAAATGCCGCGATGCCTGTGGGTATCTCGACGCGCTCGGATTCACCGCCGAAGATGGAGAAGAAACTCTCCCAGTACAGTCGGGCTGACGATGCCGCGGACGCGGTCATCCAATAGAGCATCACGTTATCGAGCAGCTCGTCGCGTGTCAGCACGTTCTCCGGGTGGCCGTCGCAGTCCATCCAACTCCAGAACTTCTCAACGATCCACGCCATCTGTCCGACCGGTGAGTCAACAAGGCCGTAGCCGAGGGTCTGCGGCCTGGTTGCCTGTTGAGTCGAATAGCCTGAGTCCCAGCGCTGATAGTAGGCGAGGCTGTCGAGAGCCTGTTGCTCTTCGTCAGTCGGATGGCCCATGTCCGCGGGCGGGAAGCCGACCGGCATGTTGAGGTGAATTCCGACGCATCCTCCGCCGGCGCGACCGAGTTGTGTGGTCACGGCGGCGCCCCAGTCGCCGCCCTGCGCACCGTACCGCGCGTATCCCAGACGGCCCATCAACGTATCCCACGCAGTGGCGATCTTCTCTACGCCCCAACCGGTATTCGCTGGCTTGCCAGAGAAGCCGAAACCCGGTAGCGACGGACACACCACGTGGAATCCCATTTCCGTCAGTGGTTCGATCACCTTGTGGAACTCGACGATTGATCCAGGCCAACCGTGAGTGATCACCAGCGGAAACGCGTCGCTACGTCGGGAGCGCTGATGAATGAAATGGATTTCCAGGCCGTCGATTTCGGTAGTGTAGTGATCGAATCTGTTCAACGCGGACTCCCGCGCGCGCCAGTCGTATTCGGTCGCCCAGTATTGAGCCAACTCGCGAGTGTAGGAGAGCGGGACGCCCTGGGTCCAGTCGTCGACGCATTCGGCCTCGGGCCAACGGGTTCGCTCTAATCGTGCCTGCAGATCCTCAAGCGCGGTATCGGGAATCGAAATACGGAAGGGCTCGACCGAAGGCACGCATGGTGTATATCACGTAGCGGTCATAGAAGCAGTTATATAGTAAAAGAGGTAACTATATAGATGAGCCGCCCACCTCTTCACATGCCGATGGAGGCCTCTAGAAGTATTGCCGCAGCACACCATTGGCGTCTCACACGGCACGCGGTAAGCCCGTCGACGCCTTTAACCGCAGGCGATGATCCCTCGCGAATGCAGATCAGCGATCTGGTTGTCGTCGACGCCGATCTCGCTCAGAATTGCGGCCGTGTGCTGACCCACGGTGCAGCCTCCGCTGGCCTTGGTCGACGACCGGGAGAACCGGTAAAGCGGTGCCAGCCGAAGATGTTTGTCGAAGATGGGACTGTCGGCCTCCACCGAATACCCAGCATCGCGGCAGGTGTCACTTTGCAGGACGATACCCGAGTTGCGTTCGGCGACCTCGACGCATCCGACGTCCTGTGCGGTCAGCTCTTGCTCCCATTCGAGTTTGGTCTTCGTGAGGAAGACCTGCTCCAAGAGGCGCGCCAAGGCATCGTCGTTGTGTGCCCGTGAGGCGGCGTCGGTGAAGCGCTCGTCGCCAAGCAGGTCGACGTAGGACTGCAGAGCTTTCGCGAAAGGTTCCCATTCTCGCGCCTGGGGAGCGGCGAGAAAGACCCAACCGTCGGCGGCGCGGTACAACCGGTAGAGGGCCGTGAGGCCGAGGAATTCCGCGTCGGCCGTCGGCGCCGCCGGCTGGTCCGGATAGCTGATGTTCGACCAGATCAGGGCGTTCTGAGCCGTGCCGAGCATGGTGGTTTCGGCGTGGTGCACCTCGATGCCGCGCCGCTTCCCGTAGAGACACGCGAGCAAGGCCGAGGCGACACCCACTGCTGCGATACCGTCAGCCTGCACAGCGGCAATGGTTCCACCGGAGAACAGCGTGGCGGCCGTGCGGTGCAAGTCATCCAAGTCGGTCGGCGGATGCATTGCGTCGCCGCTGTCGAGAACCGCCAGACCTGACGCCGCAGCGATGGACGGTGCGTACGCGGGTCGATGTCCGAACGGCCCGCCGAGCCCGTAGCCGGAGGTGCTCAGGACTACCAAATCAGGGTTTATCGCCTTGAGCGTGGCTTCGTCGATCTTGGCCCGCTGCGCTGCTTGCCCGCGGAAGCACTGAACGACGACGTCGCAACGCTTTACCAGGTCGTATACCAGGCTGAGCCCCTCTGGTTTGGTGAAGTCGACCGCGCAGCTTTCCTTGCCTTGCAGCACCTTCGCACCAGCAGCCTCCGGGAAGGGAAGCATCCCTCGGATGTTGTCGCCCTCGAGCGGTTCTACCTTGATGACCCGCGCCCCGAGGTCGGTGAGCAGTGTCACGCCGTAGGGGCCAGCGAACATCGAACCGAGTTCGAGGATCGTCACCCCATGCAGAGGAAGTCCCGCCGCGACGCCGTCAGCAGCAGCGAGGCTGGGCGGCTGCCGACGCAACCCCCACACCGACGCATTGTGCTGCCCGATGCGCGGAGCTGGACGCAACGCCGTGAGTGGCTGACCGTCTGAGTGGATCAACGTCGACGGCTGGCGCACCGGGCCAAGCTCGGGGTCGTCCACCGTCACCACGCGGCCTTGATGAACAGTCTGGGGATGGTTCAGTGAGTCGCTGGGTGTGCGGAAAATCTCGGCACTGAGATTTTCGTTTGTGTCGAAAGTCTGCTGCCACTCGGCGAGGGTGCGCGCCCTAACTCGCTCGATCATGAGGTCCCAGAACTCGGTGCGCAGTTCTTGTGTGGGCAGCATGGGAAAACCCGACCACTTCGGGTTCTCGAGTTCGGTCAGCAGGTCGAGTTCGGTCAGCCATGCATGCATCAATCGCGGTGATGTCTGGGCGAATTGCAGCCAGCCACCGTCTTTGGTCGGGGCCGCCAACACCGCGTACACCAGATGGATCAGCGGCCGGTTCTGTTCGTCGTACACCGCGCCCGCTGGTTCGAAGGCGCCCGGGTACCGGTCGAGCACTAATTCGTGGAACCAGTTCCACGAATCAAGCGCACCCACCCCCGTTACGAGATTGGATTCGACGACTTGACCGCGGCCGCTCGAATCCCGCTCGATCAGTGCTGCCAGAATTCCTTGTACGGCAGCATGGGCCGCGCCCCACGAGGCGTAGGTGCCCGAGACGTAGGCAGGCCCCTTTCGTGGGGTGATGCCGCGCTTCTCGTGCATGATGCCGATTTTGGCCAGCACCAACGCTTCCCACCCCTTGTAGTTTCGCCACGGCCCTTTCGATCCCCACCCGGTAATCGACGCGTGCACGAGTCTGGGGCAGCGCTGCGTCACCAAATCGGGCGTTAGTCCGAGGCGGCCGCCGTCCGCCGGGCGCGCGGTCGTCACGAGCACATCGGCGTTCTCTAGCAGCTGCCAGAGTCGTTGGCGGTCGGCCGGTTCGTGGACGTCGAGTGTGGCCGACCGTTTGCCGCGTAACAGTGCGGGCCATCCCGGGAGCTGTCGGACGGGGCTGCCGTCGGGCGGTTCAACCATGATCACGTCGGCGCCGCAATCGGCGAGGAACTGCGAGGTGTATGCGCCCGCCAAGGTGGTGGACAAATCGACAACCAGTAAATCAGCAAGGGGCGGCCGCTCCGGCGCCGGACCTGCTGCCGCCATAGCCGCTCCTGATGGGACGAGACGCATGGTGTGACGTGTGTCATGCCAGCGTGGCACCTCAAAAGGTTAAATGTCAAAACAATTCCTCGTAGCCAAGGCATGGTGGCGGTCCGCCCTCGACTTGTCGTGCGGTGCAACCGCTGTCGAGCCCGACGACCTTGACATGCAGGCTCTGGAACTGCACTCTCACAGGGTAGAATGAAGTTCTGTCAATCGAGATTAGGAGTCCATGTTGGCTCATTCCACTGTGGATAGCGCCAAGCTGGGTCGCTGGCTTGACTCGCAAGGGGCTCCTGGGCAGGGCGAGGAGCCGGTCCTTGAGCAGCTGAAGGGCGGTTCGCAGAACACGCTGTACCTGGTCCGCCGCGGCGGAGAACGCATGGTGTTGCGGATGCCGGGAACCAACGCCGACAAGGCCAGGCTTGATGGGTTACGCCGGGAGATCCGGTTAGTGCGTGCCCTATCGGGCACCGACGTCCCGCACGCCGAGTTGATCGCAGCCGATGAATCGGGCGATGTGTGGGGCATGCCGTTGTATGTGATGAACGCCATTGAGGGGTGGAGCCCTGCAGACGGATGGGCCGATCCGTTCGACACCGATTTCGAGGCAAGACGCGGGCTGGCCTTCGAGTTGGTCGACGGGGCGGCCAAACTGGCGCGTGTGGACTGGCGTGCTCAGGGTTTGGAGGGCTTCGGGCGTCCAGACGGATTTCACGAACGGCAAGTCGATCGTTGGCTGGCCTTCCTCGGTGAGTATCGGGTGCGCGAGCTGCCCGGGTTGGAGGAGGCCGCTGCGTGGTTGCGCCAGCACCGGCCGGATCACTATCAGCCGGGCATCATGCACGGTGACTACCAGTTCGCCAACGTCATGTATCGGCACGGCGCGCCCGCGAAATTGGCGGCGATCGTCGATTGGGAGATGACCACTATCGGCGACCCGTTGCTCGATTTGGCCTGGGCGCTGCTGGGGTGGGACGGAGAGGACCCTCGAGAATCGGGCTTTTACCTCGATGTGCGAGGCATGCCCGTCCGCACGGAGCTGCTGGATCATTACGAACGGGTCAGCGGGCTGTCCACGGAGAACATCGATTACTACCTCGTCTTGGCGAATTGGAAGTTGGGCATTGTTCTGGAAAAGAGCTATGCGGCCATGCTGCAGGGCAAGGTCGTCGACGAGAAGGTCGCTATGTTTGGTCCTCTGGTCTTGGAGTTGATCGCTACCTCTGCTGAGCTGGCACGGTCGCTGCCGATGAAACGGAGCTGACATGGGGTACGCAGACCAGCTTTTCGACCTCACCGACCGCGTCGTGCTGGTCACCGGTGGTAGTCGTGGATTGGGCCGGCAGATGGCGTTGGCGAGCGCTCGGTGCGGTGCCGACGTGATCATCGCCAGCCGCAACTACGAGTCGTGCGTCGCGACCGCCAAGGAGGTCGAAGAGGCGACTGGGCGCACCGCGCTGCCGTATCAGGTCCACGTGGGGCGCTGGGATCAGCTCGACGGCTTGGTGGAGGCCGCCTATGACCGCTTCGGCAAGGTGGAC
>Ga0207711_10001468_pt1 | contig 21987 bp, 23 predicted proteins | sample KBSS34metaG_FD_184401 | JGI IMG/M metagenome (GOLD analysis project Ga0207711, IMG submission 184401) | Switchgrass rhizosphere microbial communities from Kellogg Biological Station, Michigan, USA - KBS S3-4 metaG (SPAdes) (version 2) | ecosystem: Host-associated > Plants > Roots > Rhizosphere...
GTCAACGAGGTGATCGCCTTCCTCTACGCCGCCGAGAACGAAGGACTGACCGTGCAGGACATGGCCCACGTGGCTCGTCTGACCCAATCCACGGCTTCGCGCAGCCTGCGCGCGCTGGGCCCCAAGGGGTCGGAGTGGTCGCAGCCGCCGGCGCTGGGCCTGCTGGAGGCCTTCCTCAACCCCGACGACGGCCGCAGCCACGTGATCCATCTGTCGCCGGCCGGCCGCGAACTGCGCGACCAGCTCGATGAGATCATCGCAGAGTCCGTGACCATCGCGCCGCAGCGCGTGGTGCGCGCGGCCTAACTCACGCGTCGTAGGCCCGGCTCACCTTCTTCGGGACCACCTGGCGCCAGGCTTCGCGGACGAGGTCGGCGAGTTCGTCGGCGTCCAGCGCCGCGATCTCCACCCAGCTCCACCGCAGAGCGCCCGCCACATAGGGCGTGAAGACGTCCGGCCGCGCCTCGAACAGCAGCTCCTGGTGATGCTTCTCGAGCTTCATCAGGACCCGGTCGTTCCAGGTCTGGACGAAGCCCTTGCGGCCGACCTGGAAGAGGGGATTGCCGCGCCAGTCGTTCTCCCAGGCGCCCGGGAGCGCCTGAGCCACGGCGCGGACATCGTCCCAGGTCGCCACCCTCGCGCCCCCTGAGGGCCTAGCGCGGGGCGCGCTTGGCCAGGATCCGCTGCAGGGTCCGGCGGTGCATGTTGAGCCGGCGCGCGGTCTCCGAGACGTTGTGATTGCACAGCTCGTAGATGCGCTGGATGTGCTCCCAGCGGACCCGATCGGCGCTCATCGGATTGTCCGGCGGCGGCGGGGACATGTCGCCCTTGGCCAGCAGCGCCCGGGCCACGTCGTCGGCGTCGGCGGGCTTGGACAGATAGTCCACGGCGCCGGCCTTCACCGCCTGCACGGCCGTGGCGATGTTGCCGTAGCCGGTCAGCATGATGATCTTGGCGTCAGGGCGGGCGTCGCGCACCGCCTCGACGACCTTCAGGCCGGTTCCGTCCTCGAGACGCATATCCAGCACCGCGAAGGCCGGTGCGTGGGTGCGTACCGCGGCGAGGGCTTCGGATACGCTGCCTACCAGGGTGGGTTCGAAGCCGCGCTGCTCCAGCGCCCGTCCGAGGCGTATGCGCAAGGGCGCATCGTCATCGAGCACGAGGAGGGTCTTGTCGGGCAGGGCAGCAACATCGGCGGTCAGGTCAGTCATGCGGTCGTCCCTTACAGTGGGTTCCCTAAGCTCTGACGTGTGCGGCAGACTGTCGCACGTAACGATGGATCGGCAAGCTGGAACTGGCGACGTGGGGACACTAGAGCGCGCCAGCCTCGATTTTCGCGCGCGGCCAGCGTGCTGAGACGACCGCCCCACGCGGCCTTCCGTTCTGAAACGTCACAAGGGCCCCTGTTCGTTCCAAGAGCGTCTTGGCGATGAAGAACCCCAGGCCCATGCCGATGTGCCCGGTGCGCGACCCTTCGGCGCCCGGACGGGTGGTCACGTAGGGCTCGCCGAGCTTGGCCAGAACCTCAGGCGCGAAGCCCGGGCCGTCGTCGCGGACCTCGATGGACAGGGTCTCGGCGTCGAACCGGGCGGAGACCAGCACCTCGGACTTGGCGAAGTCGACGGCGTTCTCGACGAAGGAGGTGAAGGCGTGGGTCACCTCGGGCATGCGGCGTACGTCCGGGGTCTTCATCCCGGGGGTTCCGGTGACGATCGCCTCGACGCGGACGTCCTTGGTGCCCGCGTGCGGCTCGATCACCTCCTGGACCAGCTGGCGCAGCGACAGGCGCTCGTGCACCTCGTCGGAGGCCGCGTCGGGTGTGGCGGTAAGCTTGCGCAGGATCTCGCGGCAGCGCTCGGCCTGCGAGACCAGGAGGTCCGCGTCCTCCTTGACCGCCGGGGTCGGCGCCTCGCGGCCGAGCTCCTTGGCGACGATGGCGATGGTGGCGAGCGGCGTGCCGAGCTCGTGGGCGGCGGCGGCGGCGAGCGCGCCCAAGGCCGAAAGCCGCTGCTCGCGGGCCAGCACCGCCTGGGTGACGTCCAGCGCCAGGGCCATGCGGGCCGATTCCACCGCCGCCTGGCGCACATAGCCCGCCGTCAGCGCGACGCCGGCGATATTGGCGAGGGCCGCCCCGATCCGGTAGCTCAATGGAATAATCACCTCCGCGCCGGCCACCTCCGGCAGCGGGAAGGAATAGAAGGCCAGCAGGCCCGACAGCACGGCCGCCAGGACCCCCAGCGCCAGGACCGGGCGCAGCGACAGGGTGGCCGCGGCGAGCGTCACGGGTGCGATCAGCATCAGGACGAAGGGGTTCGACGCGCCGCCGGTGAGGAACACCAGCGTGCTGATCTGCAGGATATCGAGGCCGAGCTGGGTCGCGGCCTCGATGTCGCCGAACACGCGGCGCCCCGGCGAAGCGACCCGGGTCAGCAGGTTGATCCAGGCGCCGGCCCCGACCACGGCGAAACACAGCGGAAAGGGCGCCACGAACCCCAGGCTCATCACCACCAGCAGCAGCGCCGTCTCGCCGCCGACCACCAGCCAGCGCAGGGTGACCAGGGTCCGGACCCTCAGGCGCCCGCGGTGGACGGCGCCCTCCGACCAGTCGTCGCCGCCGGCGATATCGTCGGGCGTCACGATGCCGGCGCCCGCAGGCCCGCCTTGCATAGATTTGGGGCCGGTCTTATCGAAACCGCCCGAGGGTCCTGTCGCCGGGACTGTCTTGGCTCTGGCCATGCGCGGTCAGGATCGCGCGGCGGCGAGGCTCTGACGAGCCCCAATCACGGGCCGGCGTCGATCACATGGAGAGGAATGCCGTATGAGCCGGACCGTCTGGGTCATCCTGGCCATCCTCGCGCTGGCGTTCGCGGCCATCACCGGGCTCGCGGTCAAGCGCGGCATTCTCGGCGGCGCGTCTCAGCAAACCGTCGCCATAGGCGGTCCGTTCCATCTGATCGACCAGCAGGGCAAGGCTGAGGACGCCGCGCTGCTCAAGGGTAAGTGGAGCGCGGTGTTCTTCGGCTACACCTTCTGTCCCGAAGCCTGCCCGACCACCCTGCTGGCGCTCGGCCAGGCCGAGAAGCAACTCGGGCCCAAGGCGGCGGACTTCCAGACCGTGTTCATCTCGGTGGATCCCGAGCGCGACACGCCCAAGGTGATGGCCAACTACCTGTCCAACACCTCGTTTCCCCGCCACGCACTGGGGCTGACCGGGACCGCCGAGCAGGTGAGCGCCGTGACCAAGGCCTATCACGTCTTCTACCAGAAGGCCGGCGACGGCCCGAGCTACGAGGTCAATCACTCGACCATCACCTATCTGATGGACCCGAAGGGCGGCTTCGTCTGCGCGCTGCCCTACGGCGCCACGCCCGAGGTGCTGGTTCAGAAGATCACAACGGCGATGCAGCAGGGCGTCGGCGCCCAGTCCTGCTGAGCTCCGCACGGCTCACAACGCCGATTTTCCCCTGCGGCGGGAAAGCGCAGCCGCACGAAGTAAAGCTATGGACCCGGTTAACCGTTCGGGTGTTATGCTGCGTCGCACAACGCCTGAGGTCCCATGCTCTACACTCTGTATGAAGCTGGTTATTACGCCTCCACGCCGATGCGGCTCGCCGCGCGGCTGACGCGGGATTTCTGGTCCTCGCCGCTCAATCCGGCGAAGGACAGCGAGCTTGGCCGGCGCCTCTACGCCAACGCCGACGTGTTCGCCAACCTGACCAAGCGCTACGGCAAGCCCGCCTGGGGCATCGACAGCGTCGAGATCGACGGCACGCCGGTGCGCGTGCGGGTCACCGAGGAATGGTCGAGCCCCTGGTGCAAGCTGACCCATTTCGCCCGCGACGGCGCCGACATGCGCCGGGCCGGGCGGCGCACCCGCGAGCCGGCGGTGCTGATCGCCGCCCCGCTTTCGGGCCACTACGCCACCCTGCTGCGCGGCACCGTGCAGGCCTTCCTGCAGGACCACGAGGTCTACATCACCGAGTGGACCAACGCGCGCGAAGTGCCGGTGCTCGAGGGCCGTTTCGACTTCCACGACTACATCGACCACATCCGCAGCATGCTGCAGGTGCTGGGCCCGCGGCCGCACGTGGTGGCGGTCTGCCAGCCCGGGCCGCCGGTGCTGGCCGCCGCGGCGCTGATGGCCGAGGACGGCGACGAGAGCCGCCCGGCCTCGATGACCTTCATGGGCTCGCCGATCGACGCGCGCCTGTCGCCGACCGTGACCAACAAACTGGCCGAGGAAAAGCCGTTCACTTGGTTCCAGTCGAACATGATCGACACCGTGCCCGCGCCCTATCCGGGCATGGGCCGGCGCGTCTATCCGGGCTTCGTCCAGCTCGCCAGCTTCATGTCGATGAACCTCGACAAGCACCAGGAGGCGCATCGGCGCTACCTGGGCCAGCTGATGTCCGGCGACGGCGACAGCGCCGAGAAGCACCTGGAGTTCTATGACGAGTATCTGTCGGTCCTCGACCTGACCGAGGAATTCTACCTGCAAACCGTCGATGTGGTGTTCCAGCGCTACCTGCTGCCGAAGGGCGAACTGGAGCATCGCGGGCGCCTCGTCAGGCCCGACCTGATCAAGGACATCTCGCTCCTGACCGTCGAGGGCGAGTACGACGATATCTCCGGGATCGGCCAGACCCAGGCCGCGCACGCGCTCTGCTCGGGCCTCCCCGAGGCGCTGAAGCAGGACTATGTGCAGCCCGGCGTCGGCCACTACGGAGTGTTCAACGGCAAGCGGTTCCGCGACGAGATCTACCCCAAGGTTCGCAGCGTGATCTGGGACAGCGAGCTTAAACTCGCGAAACCCGCCAATCGCCCCCTCCCAAAGAAGGCGGAAGCCGCCTAGATACGAGGGGTGAGCCCCTTCGGTAGATCCTTCACCGACGGCGACCGGCTGGAGATCGCCGGGACGCCCGTGACCCTGAAGATAAATCGGCGTGCGCGCCGGGTGTCGCTAAGGCTGGACCGTACGCGCCGCGAGATCATCGCCACCGCCCCCTCGGCCCGCCGGCTGTCGGAAGCCGCCGCCTTCGCCCGCGAGCGGGCCCGCTGGATCGCCGACCGCATCGCCGAGCTTCCCGATGTCCAACCGCTGGCGCCGGGCGTGATGCTGGAGGTGTTCGGCGAGCCCGTGCGCCTGGAGCCGGGGACGGGGCGGGCCAAATGGCTGCCGGCTGCGGACGGCGAACCCGCCCGCATCACCGCCATGGGCGAGGGCGAGGGCTATGCACGCGCGGTGATCCTGGTCCTGAAGCGCCGCGCCGCCGCCGTCCTGGGCGAACGCACCGAGGTCTACGCGGCCATGCTGGACGGGGGTCCGGTCAAGGTGACGATCATGGACGCCAAGGGTCGCTGGGGCTCCTGCCGGCCCGGGATCAAGAAGGAGCCGGCCTCGATCCGCTACTCCTGGCGCCTGGCGCTCGCGCCCTTCGAGGTAGCCGACTATGTGGCGGCTCACGAGTGCGCCCACCTGAAAGAGCTGAACCACAGCCCGCGCTTCTGGGCCCATGTGAAGGCGCTGGTCGGAGACCATCGCAACCACCGCGCCTGGCTGCGCGCCGAAGGGGCCAAGCTGCACGCTTTCGGGCGGCCCTGACGCCTAGTGGGGGGCCTCGTCCGGGCTCGGTCGCGGCCCGGGAACCACCACGCGCGGCGGCGGCGCGTCGGCCTCGTGATCGCCGTGCAGCAGGTCGCTGACCCCGTTGATGATCGCCCCGATGGCGTCGGACGGCGCCGGCTCTTCCGGCACGGGCGCCTCGCCGCCGGGGATCGGCTGGACGGCCAGCCTCGGCAGGGCGTGGGTCATGTAGTCGTGCCAGATGCCGGCCGGCGGGCCGCCGCCGGTGACCTTCTTCATCGGCGTATTGTCGTCCTTGCCGACCCAGACCGCGGTGACGAAGCCGCCGGTGTAGCCGATGAACCAGGCGTCCCTGTAGTCGCTGGTGGTGCCGGTCTTGCCGGCCAGGTCGTAGCCCTTGACGTTGGCCCGCGTGCCGGTGCCGGAGACCACCACCTGGCGCATCATGCGGATCATGTAGGAGAGCGCCGGCTGGCCGATCACCGCGCGACGCTGGTCGCCGCCGACCCCGTGGTCATAGAGCACCTTCCCGGACGCGGTCCGGATCCGCTCGATGCCGTAGCCCTTGGCGAACACCCCGCCGTTGGAGAATGGCGCATAGGCCTGGGCCATCTCGAGCGGGCTCACCTCGACGGCGCCCAGCGCCATGGAGGGGTCGAGCTGGATCGGCGAGGCGATGCCCAGTCGGTGCGCCGTGGCCGCCACATTGGACGTGCCGACCTCGTTGGCCAGCTGCGCGGCCACGGTGTTGATGCTTTCCTTGAGCGCGATCTCCAGCGTGATCGGGCCGAGGTAACGGCCGGTGTAGTTGCGCGGCGACCAGTTGCCGATGGTCACCGGCTCATCGACCACCGGGGTGTCTGGCGTGCGGCCGGCCTCCATGGCGGTGAGATAGACGAAGGGCTTCCAGGACGAGCCGGCCTGGCGCCGCGCCTGGGTCGCGCGGTCGAACTGGCTCTGCAGGTAGCTGACGCCGCCGACGTAGGCGCGCACACGGCCTTCGCCGTCCAGGGAGATCAGGGCGGACTGCTTGACGCCCTGGGCCTGGGCGGCGGCGACGCCGGTCTGCACGGCCTGTTCGGCGTCCGCCTGCAGAGGCAGGTCCAGCGTGGTCTCCACCACCAGGTCCTCGGTGGGCTGGCCGACGAGTTGGCGGACCTGATCGTCGACCCAGTCGGTGAAGTACTGGGCGCGCTGGTTGGCGAGCACCGGGTTCACGCGGATTGGGCCGGCGGCGAAGGCCTGGTCGCGCTGCTCGGGCGTGATGGCGTGGATGCGGACCATCTCGTCGAGCACGATGGTGGCGCGCCGCGCGGCGCGGTCCGACGCGGCCACCGGCGAATAGCGCGAGGGCCCCTTCATCATCCCGGCCAGCAGGGCGCTTTCGCTGAGTGTCAGCTGAGAGGCGGGCTTGTTGAAGTAGCGCTGCGAGGCGGCCTCGATGCCGTAGGCGCCGGCCCCGAAATACTCGCGGTTCAGATAGAGCTCGAGGATCTGCTTCTTGGAGAACTTGGCCTCCAGCCAGATCGCCAGGATCAGCTCCTGGGCCTTGCGCCGATAGGTCTGGTTGGGCGTCAGGAACAGCGCGCGGGCGAGTTGCTGCGTGATGGTCGAGCCGCCGCGCAACGGCCCGCCGCCGCCGTGATGGGTGACGTTGTAGAGCTGACTGCGCGCGATGCCCCAGGGATTGAAGCCGAAGTGCCAGTAGAACCAGCGGTCCTCGATAGCCACGAAGGCCTTGGGCACATAGGGCGGCAGCTTGTCGAGGTCGACCGGCGGGGCGTATTGGCTGCCGCGCACGGCCACCAGGCCGCCGGAGCGGTCGAGGTAGGAGATCGAGGGCTGGCGCTTGACGTCGTAGAGCTTCGAGGTGTCCGGCAGATCCACCGAGAATACGGCGAAGAAAGCCACGCAGAAGATCAGCAGCCAGACGCCGCCGACCAGGGCCCAATAGATGAAGGATTGCAGCGGCGAACGCTTGTGGCGTGGAGCGTCGGGTCCGCCGCCGCCCCTGCCACGACTGGGGCCTTGCGACTGCGCGTTGGCCATCTGTCCTTCGTCGTCCTACCGCCGCGGGTCGCCCGAACCCTTGGGCCGATCAATACCGTACGCCAGACAAGCACGCGACAAGATTGACGAGATATGAACGCTCGCGCGGTGGCCCGCGTCAGCCCCTTCCTTCGAAGCCAAGCTTCGGTCACATTCGCGGCCGAATGACCGGGAACGACCGGTGTCGAATCCAAGAGGAAGACGGCAGATGTTGCGAGTGAAGGTTGCGCTGATGATGGCGCTGGCGGTGTTCGGCGCGGCGGCCTGTTCCTCCAAGACCACCGGCGCCCTGCCCGACGACATGGATCTCGGCAACGCCCAGTCCAAGATCACCGTGGTGGAGTACGCGTCCGTCGGCTGCCCGGTCTGCGCCAAGTGGTATCGCGAGGTCTATCCGGCCTTCAAAACCAAGTACGTGGACTCGAACAAGGTCCACTACGTGTTCCGCGAGATGCTGGTCGGCGGCGGGCCCGAGATCGCGGTGGCCGCGTCGGGCTTCCTGGTCGCGCGCTGCGCCGGCAAGGACAAGTACTTCGCCGTCAACGACGCGATCTTCAAGAACCAGGAGCAGGCCTTCGCCGCCCCGCGCGAGACCCTGGTCGACATCGCCAAGTCGGTGGGCATGACCGAGGACGGCTTCAACAAGTGCATCAATGACGAGGCGGCCATCAAGGCGCTCGACGACCGGGTCCAGCGGCACACCCGCGACGACCACGTCAATTCCACGCCGACCTTCGTGATCAACGGCAAGGCGATGGAGCCGGGCTATCACACGATGGAAGAGATGGACGCGGCCATCAAGGCGGCCGGCGGCTGATCCGCCGCCGCTAAGGTGAACAGCGATAAGGCACGCCCTGCGCTTCCACATAGGAAGCTGCACCTTCTTGCGCCACCCCCATAAATGCATAGCAGCGTTGCAAAATTTTAAGTTGCCGCCGCGATCTTAACACTGTTATCTTAGCGTTGCTCAGTTCGCAGTGCGTCGAGGGTGGGGATACCCGAGACGGTCAAACGCTGCGGATCAGGCCGGCGCCTTGAGCAGGGGCGCCGCCACTCCCCGAACTGTTGGAGGGCTCATCATGAAGCTCCTTACCCTTGCGGCCGCCTGCGCCGCTGTCGTCACTCTCTCCGCCGCCCCGGCCTTCGCGTCCGAGCCGGTCACCGCAAAGCTCGCGCAACCGCTGGCCCAGCCGACCAAGTTCATCGCCGGCGGCGCCATCTTCAACTGCGAAGCCGACACCTGCATCGCCCAGGCGGCGCTTTCGAACACCCTGTCGAGCGACTCCTGCAAGACCGTCGTCGGCAAGGTCGGTCCGCTGGTGTCCTTCGCTGGTCGCCGTCCGATGGACGACGCGCGCCTGACCGCCTGCAACTCGACGGCTGTGGCGCACGCCGCCGGCCCGCAGCTCGCCAAGCAGTAAGGCGAGCCTACCCACTCCCAGCAGCTCTGTTGTCGAGCTTCTGAACTTGAAGGGCGCCGGCCCCCGCCGGCGCCCTCCTTTTTTGCGCATGCCGTGGCGGAATGCGCAAAGTCTGTGACCAATCGTTGGGTCGCAGGGGGGCCCGCCGTGTTGCGGCGCCACAGATCGCGTGCTATCAGGCGCGCGGCTTTGGGACAGGGGTCATTCCGACCTTTCGGACCGAAGTGCTTTTTCCAAGCGCTTTCAAGCCTTTAAGGCTGCAGCGGCGAACGCCGCCAGCGGCTCTCTAGACGCACCGGGCGGACCAATAAGTGGCGGACGATTCCAAGGCTTCGAATGTGGGTGGGCGCTACGCGCAGGCCCTGTTCGATCTGGCGACTGAAACGAAGCAGGTGAGCGCCGTCGAGGCGGACCTGAAATCCCTGAAGGCCGCGCTGCGCGACAGCCACGATCTGCGGGTCCTGGTGGGCTCGCCGGCGTTCAACGCCGAGGCCAAGGGCAAGGGCCTGGTGGCCATTGCGGTCAAGGCCAAGTTCAACATGACCACTATCAAGTTCCTGGGCCTGCTGGCCACCAACGGCCGCGCTTCGTCGCTGGCCTCGGTGATCACCGGCTTCGAAGCCCTGGCCGCCAAGGCGCGCGGCGCGGTGTCCGCCCAGGTGACCACCGCCATCGCGCTCAACGCCGCCCAGTCCAAAGGCCTCGCCGCGGCGCTGCGCCAGGCGCTGGGCAAGGACCCTGAAATCGAGACCCGCGTCGACCCCGCCATCCTCGGCGGGATCAAGGTGCAGGTCGGATCCCGACTGTTCGATGCTTCGCTGAAGTCGAAGCTCGATTCCCTCAAATTCGCCCTCAAGAGAGCGTAAGACCCATGGATATCCGCGCCGCCGAAATCTCGGCCATTCTCAAGTCGCAGATCGCCAATTTCGGCGAAGAAGCTGACGTCTCCGACGTCGGCCAGGTGCTCAGCGTCGGCGACGGCATCGCCCGCGTGTTCGGCCTCGACAACGTCCAGGCCGGCGAGATGGTCGAGTTCCCGAAAGCCGGCGTGAAGGGCATGGCCCTTAACCTCGAGCGCGACAACGTCGGCGTCGTGATCTTCGGCCAGGACCAGGCGATCAGCGAAGGCGACGAAGTCCGCCGCCTCGGCGAGATCGTGGACGTGCCGGTGGGCAAGGGTCTGCTGGGCCGCGTGGTCAATCCGCTGGGCGAGCCGATCGACGGCAAGGGCCCGATCGCTTCGACCGAGCGCCGCCGCGTGGACGTGAAGGCGCCGGGCATCATTCCGCGCAAGAGCGTGCACGAGCCGGTGCAGACGGGCCTCAAAGCCATCGACACCCTGATCCCGATCGGCCGCGGCCAGCGCGAGCTGATCATCGGTGACCGCCAGACCGGCAAGACCGCCGTAGCGATCGACACCATCCTGAACCAGAAGGCGATCAACGCCGGGACCGACGAGAGCGCCAAGCTCTATTGCATCTACGTCGCCATCGGCCAGAAGCGCTCCACCGTCGCCCAGATCGTGAAGACGCTCGAGGAGCGCGGCGCGCTGGACTACACGATCGTGGTCTCGGCGACCGCGTCGGAGCCGGCCCCGCTGCAGTTCCTGGCCCCGTTCGCCGGCTGCGCCATGGGCGAGTGGTTCCGCGACAACGGCATGCACGCCGTCATCATCTATGACGACCTTTCCAAGCAGGCCGTCGCCTACCGCCAGATGTCGCTGCTGCTGCGCCGCCCGCCGGGCCGCGAAGCCTATCCGGGCGACGTGTTCTATCTGCATAGCCGCCTGCTGGAGCGGGCCGCCAAGCTCAACGAGGACAACGGCTCCGGCTCGCTGACGGCCTTGCCGCTGATCGAGACCCAGGCCAACGACGTGTCGGCCTACATCCCGACCAACGTGATCTCCATCACCGATGGCCAGATCTTCCTGGAAACCGACCTGTTCTTCCAGGGCATCCGCCCGGCCGTGAACGTCGGCATCTCGGTGTCGCGCGTGGGGTCGTCCGCCCAGATCAAGGCGATGAAGACCGCCGCCGGCCCGATCAAGGGCGAGCTCGCCCAGTACCGGGAAATGGCCGCCTTCGCGAAGTTCGGCTCCGACCTGGACGTCACGACGCAACGCCAGCTGGCGCGCGGCGAACGCCTGACCGAGCTCCTGAAGCAGCCGCAATACTCGCCGCTGTCGGTCGAGGAACAGGTGGCGGTGATCTACGCCGGCACCCGCGGCTATCTCGACGGCGTCGCGGTGAACGCGGTCCGCCGCTTCGAGACCGAGCTGCTCGCGCACCTGCACGCCAAGCACCAGGGCATGCTGGACAAGATCCGCACCGAGAAGGACATCAAGAACGTCGAGAACGATCTGAAGTCCGTGCTGGCCGCGTTCGCCGAAACCTTCGCCTAAGACGCTGGTGAAGAGGATCAGGATCTAGGCGATGGCCAGCCTCAAGGAGATGCGCAATCGGATCGGAAGCGTGAAAGCCACGCAGAAGATCACGAAGGCGTTGCAGATGGTGGCGGCGGCGAAGCTGCGCCGCAGCCAGGACGCGGCCCAGAACGCGCGGCCCTACGCCGAGCGCATGGCCGCGGTGATCGCGAACCTGGCGTCGGGCGTGTCCGGCGAAGGCGCGCCGAAGCTGCTGGTCGGCACGGGCTCGGACCAGCGTCACCTGATCGTGGTGGCGACCTCCGACCGCGGCCTGGCCGGGGGTTTCAACTCCTCCATCGTCCGCGCCGCGCGCGAGAAGATTTCGCGCCTGCTGGCCGAGGGCAAGGACGTCCGCGTGCTCACGCTCGGCCGCAAGGCCCGCGACCAGCTGAAGCGGCTCGACCGCTCGGCGGGCGCGTTCGAGGCGGGCGGCAATCCCTCGCTCGGCGTCGCCGAAGAGGTGTCGGCCAAGGTTCGCGAACTGTTCGCCGCGGGCGACGTCGATGTCGTCACACTCTATTTCTCGAAGTTCAAGTCGGTGATCTCGCAGACCCCGACCGCGGTCCAGCTGATCCCGGCGCAGGTCGAGGCTTCGGCCGCGCCCATCGACCTGAAGGGCGCTGTCTACGAATATGAGCCCGACGAGGAGACCATCCTCGAAGAACTGCTGCCGCGGAACATCACCACCCAGATCTTCTCCGCCATGCTGGAAAACCAGGCTGGGTTCTACGCGTCCCAGATGACCGCGATGGACAACGCCACTCGCAACGCCGGCGACATGATCTCGGCGCTCACCCTGAAATACAACCGCTCACGCCAGGCGCAGATCACCAAGGAGCTGATCGAGATCATCTCCGGCGCTGAAGCGCTCTAGTCGAAAGTCGAAAGAGACAATCATGGCTACCACCACCGCCAAGAAGCCCGCCGCGAAGAAGCCCGCCGCCAAGGCTCCGGCCAAAGCCCCGGCCAAGAGCGCCGCGAAGGTCGTCGCCCCCAAGCCCGCCAAAGGCGCCGTCGCCACGGGCCGCCTGGTGCAGATCATCGGCGCCGTCGTCGACGTCGAGTTCGAAGGCCACCTGCCGGCGATCCAGAGCGCGCTGGAAACCACCAACACCGACCAGCGCACCGGCGAGCCCTTCCGCCTGGTGCTGGAAGTGGCCCAGCACCTGGGCGAAAACACCGTGCGCGCCATCGCCATGGACACCACCGAGGGTCTGACCCGCGGCCAGCCGGTGTTCGACACCGGCCGCCCGATCACCGTGCCGGTGGGCCCCGCCTGCCTCGGCCGGATCATGAACGTCATCGGCGACCCGATCGACGAAGCCGGCCCGATCAACTCGGCCTTCCACTCCCCGATCCACCGCGAGGCCCCGTCCTTCGCCGAGCAGTCGACCTCGGCCGAAGTGCTGGTCACCGGCATCAAGGTGATCGACCTGCTCTGCCCCTACACCAAGGGCGGCAAGATCGGCCTGTTCGGCGGCGCCGGCGTCGGCAAGACCGTGACCATGCAGGAGCTGATCAACAACATCGCCAAGGCCTACGGCGGCTACTCCGTGCTGGCCGGCGTCGGCGAGCGGACCCGCGAAGGCAACGACCTCTACTACGAGATGATCGAGTCCAAGGTGAACATGGACCCGAAGGAGCACGGTGGCTCCACCGAGGGCTCCAAGTGCGCCCTGGTCTACGGCCAGATGAACGAGCCTCCGGGCGCTCGCGCCCGCGTGGCGCTGACCGGCCTGGCGCAGGCGGAATACTTCCGCGACGTCGAAGGCAAGGACGTGCTGCTGTTCGTGGACAACATCTTCCGCTTCACCCAGGCCGGCGCGGAAGTGTCGGCGCTGCTGGGCCGCATCCCCTCGGCCGTGGGCTATCAGCCGACGCTGGCGACGGAGATGGGCAACCTGCAGGAGCGGATCACCTCGACCAACAAGGGTTCGATCACCTCGGTCCAGGCCATCTACGTGCCCGCCGACGACATGACCGACCCGGCGCCGGCCACCTCCTTCGCCCACCTGGACGCGACGACGGTGCTGAGCCGCGACATCGCCGCCCAGGCCATCTTCCCGGCCGTGGACCCGCTGGACTCCACCTCGCGGATCATGGACCCGCTGGTGATCGGCGAGGAGCACTACAACGTCGCGCGCCGCGTTCAGGAAACCCTGCAGGCCTATAAGGCGCTGAAGGACATCATCGCGATCCTGGGCATGGATGAGCTGTCGGAAGAGGACAAGCTGACGGTCGCGCGCGCCCGGAAGATCTCCAAGTTCCTGTCGCAGCCGTTCCACGTCGCCGAGCAGTTCACCAACACGCCCGGCGTGCTGGTCAGCCTGGAAGACACCATCCGCTCGTTCAAGGCGGTGGTGGACGGCGAGTACGACCACCTGCCGGAAGCCGCCTTCTACAACGTCGGCGCCATCGAGGATGCGGTGAAGAAGGCCGAAACCCTGGCGGCGGAAGCCTAGGGGTCATGGCCGACAAACTGCACTTTTCCCTGGTCTCCCCGGAGCGCGAGCTGTTCTCCGGGCTGGTCGACCAGGTCGACGCGCCGGGCTCCGAGGGCGACTTCGGGGTCCTGGCGGGTCATGCCCCGTTCATGACCGCCCTGAAAGAAGGACCGGTGACGGTTCACAACGACGGCAAGGTCACGGTCTATGATGTGCGCGGCGGGTTCGCAGATGTCACGCCAGACGGCTTCACGGTGCTCGCAGAGCACGCGATTGAAGCAAGCTGAATTTAATGCTGTAATTTTGCCATGGCGGGGCCTTGCCTATGGCGCCATGCTCCCGTTCTATGGCCCGCTGAAAGTTCCGGGGAAACGTTTGATGCGCATCGCTCTCGCCAGTCTGCTCGCCACCGCTGCGGTCGTGACCGCCGCCCAGGCCCAGACGCCTGCCCCTCCGGCCCCGCAAACCGCGCCGGCTCCGACCGCCGCCGCTCCGGCCGCGCCCGCCGCCCCGACGACCGCGGCGCCGCCTGCCGCGACCACGGCGGCGCCCGCCGCGCCAGCCGCGCCCGCTCCGGCCGCGCCGACCACGGCCGCGCCGGATGCGACGGCGCCCGCGCCGGCCGCCGAAGCTCCCCCCGCGCTGCCCACCACTGGCGATGGTGCGGTGGTCCTTAGCCTCGTCGAAAAGGTTTGCGTGCCGCTGGTGCGCGGCGGGAAGCTGGAGGACATCGTCAAGCAGAACCCGACGCTTGGCCTGAAGCTCAACCGGCGCGACGGCACCTACACCATGCCGCTGGGCGGCGATAAGAACTACACGATCACGCTCTCGCCCTCCGGCGTGAACAAGGACGTCTGCCGCGGCGAGGTGCACTACGCGATCGGCGGCGAGAAGCCCATCGTCAGCGCCGTCAACGTCTGGTCGTTCCTGCACCAGCCGGAACTGCTGCTGCAGGCCAACTACGTGGCCGTGGACCCTGACGGCATCAAGCGCGTGCGGAAGTCCTGGGAGCACCTGGACGCCACGTCCTCGACCGCGATCAACTTCTCGACCTGGACCAAGCCGGACGACTCGTCGCTGAACGCCAAGTTCGCGACCGGCGAAATCTACTATCAGGAACGCAAGAACCCATGAGCTGGCAGGACGCCGGCGGGCTCGTCGGCGTTCTCATCATCCTGATGGCTTACGCAGGCGCGGCGCTGGGCCGGCTCGATCCCAAGCGGGCGCTGTCGTTGTGGGTCAATTTCGTCGGCGCGGGCCTGATCCTGGTCTCGCTGCTGACCGCCAGTTTCAATCTCTCGGCCACCGCCATGGAAGGCGCCTGGGCGCTGGTCTCCCTGGGCGGCCTGATCCGGCTGGCGATCAAGCGGCGAGGCTGACGGTCTCGTCGAGCCAGGTCAGCACCTTGCCCGCCACGATCTCCCATCCCGGCTCGCCCACCAGCCAGTGGCTCATGCCGGGCATCACCTCGAAGTCGGCGGCGATGCGCTCGGCCACGGCCTTGGCGGTGGTTGGCGTATGCACGAGGTCGCGCTGACCGCACAGCACCAGGCTGGGCACCGCCATAGGCCCTGGCCCGACGCTGGTGGTCATGAACGGGTCGAGCCACCAGTTCAGCGTCTCGCGCACCGCCTGGCCGCTCTCCGGCCGCAGCCGGGCGATGGCGGCCTCGCGGTCGTCGCGGCTCATGCGATCGAGGCTATAGGTGCGCATCAGGCTGCGCTCGGGCTGCAAGGCGCCGGAAGAGAAGGCGCCCATGAACTGCACGCCAAAGGCCGTGGCGGCTTCTTCGAGGCTGGAGGCTGCCACGCCCCACGGCGGCGAGGGCGCCAGCAGCACCAGGGCGCGGATCTTCGAGCGCCGCGCGGCGAGCTGGGCCACCAGTCCGCCCATGGAGTGGCCGAGCAGGATCGGCGGCTCGGGGAAGCTGTCGCAGAGCTTGGCGATGTCGGCGGCGTAGTCGGCCATCGAGACGCCGATCACCGCCTGCTCGGACTCGCCCGCGCCGTGACCGCGCAGGTCGGGGGCGATCACCTTCAGCCCCTGGGCCTCGAACGGGGCGCGGAAGACTTCGTAGGACCAGCCGCCGCAGAAGGCGCCGTGCACCATGACGATGGCGGTCATTGCTGGCTCATGAGGGCAGGCTCACGCTTTCGGACTGGCGGTCGCGGCGAAGACGCCGAAGGCCTCGACGACGCGGTCGTAGGCCGCGCGCTTGAAGGGGACGATCAACTTCGCGGCTTCGGCCAGGTGGGTCCAGCGCCAAGCGTCGAATTCCGGGGGCGGATGGGCCGAAAGGTTGAACTGCGCGTCCTCGCCGTCGAAGCGGAAGGCGAACCAGATCTGTTTCTGGCCTTTCCAACCGCGCAGCGCCTTGGAGCCCCCGTGGTTCGGCGGAAAGTCGTAGGCGACCCAGCCGTCGGTGCGGCCGAGCAGGGTGACCTCGGTCGCCCCGGTCTCCTCAGCGAGCTCGCGCCGGGCGGCGGCTTCCAGATCCTCGCCGGGATCCACGCCGCCCTGCGGGAACTGCCAGTTGTAGGGGCCCGGCGTGTTCATCCGCCGGCCCAGCCATACCCGGCCGTCGGCATGGAACAGCACGACGCCGACGTTCGGCCGATAGAGGCTGAGGTCCTGATCCATCCCCGCCCCTTGTACGGGTTAGCTTAGGGCCGGGTCAAAGCCGACGCGGGGGCCAGCTGGAATCCGCGCTGTCCCAGCGTGCGCGACCACTGGGCGACCTTCTCCAGCGTCACGGGATAGGCAAAGCCCGCGCCCATGGCCTGGCCGCGCTGCAGGGCGCCGGCTTCCAGAGCCACAAGCTGCTGATCGATGGCGCTCTGCGAAAGCTGGTCGTCGATGACCCGCTCGGCCGAGCCGCGGGCCACCCCGCCGTCGTGGCGCATGGCCGCGGAGCCATCGTCGACGAAGGCCAGGCCGCGGCCGCGCAGGGCGGCGGCGAAGGTGTGATAGCCGGCGTCGGAGGTCAGGAACTTAGAGCCCAAGTAGTTGGTCACGCCGAAATAGCCGGTGGCGCGGGCCAGCGCCCATTCCAGCTTCTTGAGGTTCTCCGGCGGCTGGCCGGCGGCCATCAGCGTGTAGGGGCCGGGATCGTTGTCCGGGAAGTCCACCGGTTCCATCGGGGTCTCGAGCATCACCTCGTGACCGTGGGCGCGGGCCATGTCGATCCAGCCCTGCAGGCCCTCGGCGTAGGGCGAGAACGACAGGGTGATCTCGGCCGGCAAGGTCTCGATGGCCTGCTGGGTGGCGCGGCTGTTGAGACCGAGGCCACCGACGATCAGGGCGATCTTCGGCTGGCCGTTGGCGATGAACGGGCGGCGGTAGGCTTCGAAGGGCGTGCGGCCGTCCGGTGCGATGATCGGCAGGGGCCCGGCCGGCCCCGGCACGAAGAAGCCCGCGATGGGGGCGGGCGGCAGCGGCGCTCCGGGCGCGAGCGGCGGCAGCGGTCGGCCCGCGGGATGGTTCCAGGTGACGCCGGCCAGCGGGGCCAGCGGGCGCTCGGAGAGGCGGATGACGTCCTGGCTGATCCGTACAGGGCCGCTCAGGGGCGCGAGCGCCTCACGCCAACCGGGCGGGGCATGGCCGAAAGCGCCGCTCAGCGGCACGCGCACGGCGGCGGGATCGCGGTGGCCCGTGCCGGCCAAGAGCATCGCCAGCGCGCCCGCGGCCGCGGCCAGGGCCGCCGCGGCTGCGCCCATCCGCACGAAGCGATTTTCGGCAAGCGCCTTGATCGGGATCGCCGGCAGGGCCGGCAGCGAGATGCGGGGCAGTGCGATCGTAGCCACGGAAATGGGTGCTCCTCGTCAGGAGAGTCCCAAAACAGGGTTAACGAGGGCTTCTCACGGTCCCAGATTCCCGGTTTGGCTCGCGACGAGCCGGGCGCGGGAGGCCCAGGGCGGTCAGGCCTTGGCGTAGGCCAGGGCGCGGCGGTTGCGGCGGATCATCGCGCCCATGCCGAAGAAGCCGGTCAGCAGGGTCGCCCAGATGGTCGGCTCGGGAATCGCGCCCATCGGCGGCGCCGTGGAGCCGTCATAGGCGATGTTGTCGAACGCCAGATACTCTTCGGACGCGTGCAGGGTGCTGAAGTTCACCGAGTCTAGATTGGTCCAGTCGATGTTGTAGCGCTGGAAGCCGAAGCCGACGCTCAGGTCGATGCTGGCGGTGCTGCCGTCGTGGAAGTTGCCGGTCACCGTGGTGATGTCGCTGGTCAGGCCCGCGTGGTCGAAGGGGCCGAACGCCAGATCCACCGTGCTCAGGTCAAAGACCGAGGCGTCGTCGCGGGTCATCAGGGTGTCGGCATAGCCCACGGCCATGACGCCCGAGGTCAGGGTGGTCGGGAAGTCCTCTGGCGACGTGTTCGAGTAGTAGCAGGCGTAGAAGTTCTGCGCGAAGGACATGCCGCCGCTGTACTGCGTGCCTGAGATGCAGTTGAAGGCCTTGCCGTCTTCGAAAGTGACTACGCCGGCGTTCGCGACGCCGGCCACGCACAGGCTGGCCGCGAGGGCCAGGGCCGCACCGGTCAGAATTCGCTTCAGCATACGCCCCCACTCGCACTGCGTTACAGTCGCTCTATAGCAGGCCATGCAAAGGCCGCGCCAAAAGCTTCTCTCTGCGCGCGAATTTGCCGCCCCAGAGATGAATCCGGGGCGGTGGCGCGATCCGGGCTATTTCGGGGTCGGCGCGGTGGGCTTCACCTCGGCGACACGGGCCTTGGTCCCCAGAACCTCGGCCAGATGCGCCGTGGGCTTGGCCAGCTTCGGCGTGGCGGCGACCGAGCCGTAGCGCAGCACGTCCTCGGCGCGGGCCAGCTGGAAGTCCTTCTTCGCGTCGAAGGTCTCCGGCGGCGCCTCGGCCGGGGTGTGGGCGCCCTTGCGCACCTTGCCCTCGTCGGCGTTCAGCGCGTTCTTGAACGACGCTTCGGAGAAGCCAAAGGCGCGGTTGGCGATCGCCTGGGCTTCTTCCTTGTTGGCCGCGACTTCCAGGTCCGGCTCGATGCCGGTCTTCTGGATCGAGCGGCCGGACGGGGTGTAGTAGCGCGCCGTGGTCAGCTTGAGCGCGCCATCCATGCCGCCGCGCAGCGGGATCACGGTCTGCACCGAGCCCTTGCCGAAGCTGGTCAGGCCAACCAGTTCGGCGCGCTTGCGGTCCTGCAGGGCGCCGGCGACGATCTCGGCGGCCGAGGCCGTGCCGCTATCGATCAGCACCACCATCGGCAGGCCGCCGGTGATGTCGCCCGGGCGGGCGTTGTAGCGTTCCACGTCGCGCGGATCGCGGCCGCGCTGGCTGACGATCTCGCCGCCTTCCAGGAACAGGTCGGAGACGCCAACCGCCTGGTCGAGCAGGCCGCCCGGATTGCGGCGCAGATCCAGGATCAGGCCCTTCATCTTCGGGTTCTTGGCGTGGATCTCGGCGAAGGCCGCCTGGGCCTCGTCGGTGGTCTTTTCGTTGAAGCTGGCGATGCGCAGGACGCCGTAGTCACCCTCCAGCTTGGCGGTGGCGGACTTGGGCTTGATCACCTCGCGCACCAGCTTCACGTCGAAGGGGTCGGACTTCTCGCGCGCGATGGTCAGCGTCACCGTCTCGCCCGGCTTGCCGCGCATCTGCTTGACCGCGTCGTTGACCGACAGGCCGAGCACGCTGTCGCCGTTGACGGCGGTGATGTAGTCGCCGGGCTTCAGGCCGGCCTTGGCGGCGGGCGTGTCGTCCATGGGCGAGATCACCTTCACGACGCCGTCCTCGGTGGTGACCTCGAGGCCCAGACCGCCGTACTCGCCGCGCGTGGTGTCGCGCATGTCGTCGAAGCCCTCGGGGTCGAGGTAGCCGGAATGGGGGTCGAGCGAGGTCATCATGCCGTCGAGCGCGGCGTGGATCAGCTTTGTGTCGTCGACCGGCGTCACGTACTGGCGCTCGGTGATGTCGAGCACGTCGCCGAACAGGCCGAGCATGCGGTAGGTGTTCGCGTGCGGCGTGGCCGCGGCCATGGCGTGCTGGCTGACATAGGCCATTGAGCCCGCACCGAGCACGAAGGCCGAAACGCCGATCAGGAGGTACTTCTTCATCGCCTGCCGTAGGCTCCCTGGCGGACCGGCCTGAGCCGGAGCGCGAATGATACGAGCCCCCTTGCAAGCGCTTTTCAGGGCGCTCAGCCCGCTTTTGTCTTCATCCAGCGCCCCGGATCGACTGGCGCGCCCTGCTCTCGGACCTCCAGGTAAAGTTCCCTGGTGGGCTTTTCTTGAGCGTCCGATTGTCGACTATCCGGCATCCATCCGACAGCCTGACCTGCCGCGACAGATTGCCCGACCGCGACGCCTGTACGCTCAAGTCCAGCAAGCACCAGATGGTATCCGCCTGCCAGTCTTAATATCAAGATGACGCCCCATCCCTTCACGGGGCCTACGTATTGGACGTAACCGGCGCCCGGAGAGGTCACCTGGGCTCCGGCGGCGGCGGAAATGGTCAGGCCGTTGGAGCGTCCGCCGCTCGAGAGCGCCTCGCCGAACCGCCGCACGATGGGGCCTTGAGCCGGGATAAGCAGGCTTTGCGGCGGGGTGATGGCCACATCGGGGAGCACCGGCGCCAGTGGACCGCGCAGCGCCGGCGGCGGGGTGGCCTCGGCGACCGCGCTGTCGTTGGTGAACAAGGCCTCGCTCTCGACGGCGGCCAGGCGGCGCTGGCGCATCATCTCGCTGGCCTCGTGCGCATAGCCTTGGGCGCGGGCCTGCAACTCCGGGGTCATGGCCTTGACCAGGATGGCGGCGCGCACTGCATCCTTGGCGTCGCGGGGGCTGACCAGCAGCGCCGGCGGCGGGTCGCGCTTCAGTTCCTCAAGCACCGAGAGCAGGCGCGCCAGCTGGCTCATGTTGCGCGCCTGTTCGACCGAAAGCTCGGTCTCCTCGACGTTCAGCCGCGCGAGCCGCTCGCCCGTGGCCGCGACCGCCACCGCGCCCAGGAGCGCGAGGAACGAGAGGCCGGCGGGGAGGATCAGGCGGGTGTTCATCAGTCTCGATGATAGGGTGAACCGGCGAGGATTGTGACCGCTCGATAGACCTGTTCGGCCAGCATGGCGCGGGCCAAGGCGTGGGGCCAGGTCTGCGGCCCGAAGGCGAGCTTGCCGTTGGCGGCGGCGAGCAGGGCAGGATCCAGCCCGTCAGCCCCGCCGATCAGGAACACCAGGCGCCGGGCGCCGCGGTCGCGCAGGGCGGCGATCTCCTCGGCGAAGGCGCGGCTGGGGCGGGCCTGTCCGTGTTCGTCGCAGGCGATGACGTGCGCGTCGGCCAGATGGGGCCGCAGGGCCTCGGCCTCGGCGGCCTTGCCCGCCTTGCGGCTTTCGACCTCGATCACCTCCACTGGACCCAGGCCCAGCGATCGCCCGGCGGCGCCGGCCCGCTCGGCGTAGGTCTTCACAAGATCGGTCTCGGGGCCGCGGGACAGCCTGCCGATGGCGACGATGGCGATCTTCAAGGCTTCTTGGTCGGCTTGGCCGCGGGTTTGGCGGAATGGGCCGCGACCTTTTTCTTCAGCTTCGCGTTGGGCGCCGGTTCGACCTTCTGCAGCGGTGGAAGCGGCGCGGCCTCGTCCCACGTCTGCATCAGGGTGATGACCAGCTTGCTGACCGACTGGGCGGCGACGACGGAGCCGCCGGTCTCGCCATCGCAGACCACCTTGACCGCCCGGCCGCCCTCGCCTTCGTCCGGCGCAGGGTTCCACTCGCCGTCGGCGTTGTCCTTCTTCATCACGCTCTCGCCGAAGCGCGAATAGACCTGGAAGGTCTTCCAGCGAATCCGGCGGCCGATGCAGTCGTATTCGTTGAGGGTGCGCACATAGCCGGGCTGCTGCGGGCCGCCGGTGGTCAGCGAGCGCTTGACGCTGACGCTCCAGGCGCGGCGCACGGCGGTGGCGCCCACCGTCTCGATCGCGGCCGGGTCCAGCACGGTGACGACGTCCGGCGCCGACTGCAGGACCGAATAGACCGCCGCATGGGCCGCGCCCACGCAAAGGGCGGCCGCGACGCCCGCCAAGGCGGGGATTCCGCTGAGTTTTGCGCGC
>Ga0207711_10001469_pt1 | contig 21980 bp, 32 predicted proteins | sample KBSS34metaG_FD_184401 | JGI IMG/M metagenome (GOLD analysis project Ga0207711, IMG submission 184401) | Switchgrass rhizosphere microbial communities from Kellogg Biological Station, Michigan, USA - KBS S3-4 metaG (SPAdes) (version 2) | ecosystem: Host-associated > Plants > Roots > Rhizosphere...
GATCATCAAGCTGAAGGAAGGCGTGGAGATGATCATGCCCGGCGACAACGCCGAGCTGGAGATCGAGCTGATCACCCCGATCGCCATGGACCAGGGCCTGCGCTTCGCCATCCGCGAAGGCGGCCGGACCGTCGGCTCCGGCGTCGTGGCCAAGATCATCAAGTAGGGCCACAAGCCTCTACCGAGCTAACGCGAAGGCCGTCGGGGCGACCCGGCGGCCTTTTCGTTTGCCCCCAGAACCTCGCCCGGTCAGGCTCCCTGCAAAATCGAAGGGGGGGCGCATGGAACGGCGGAAATTCCTCAAGGTCGCGGGCGTGGCGGCGGGGGCGGCGGCTCTGGCGCGGCCAGGCTCCGCGGCGACCCCTGCGCCGGCCGAGCGTCCGCCGCTCACGGCCAGCGGGCCGGGCGAGCGGCTGTCGCTCGACCTCGGCTGGCGGTTCCACCGGGGCGACATCGCCGCGCCTGTCCCGCACACCGGCGAGCAGAGCTATGCCGCCACCAAGGCCGGCGCGGCCGGCGGCGCTGCGGCGCTCTTCTACAACGACAGCGCCTGGCGCCAGCTCGACCTGCCGCACGATTTCGTCGTCGAGGGCCCGTTCGAGGAAACCGCCAACGTCGCCCAGGGCTACCGGCCCAAGGGCGTCGCCTGGTACCGCCGCACCCTGCACCTCGACCCCGCCGACCAGGGCAAGCATCTGGAGCTGCAGCTCGACGGCGTGGCGGTCAACGCCACCGTCTGGTTCAACGGCAACGTCGTGGCGCACAGCTGGAGCGCCTATTCCTCGATCTACATCGACCTGACCGCCTTCGCCCGCTTCGGGGCGGACGCCAACACGATCGCCGTGCGCGTCGACGCCGATCCCCTGGAGGGCTGGTGGTACGAGGGCGGCGGGCTCTATCGCCACGCCTGGCTGGTCAAGCGCGCGCCCGTCCATATCGTCACTGACGGCGTCTACGCCCACCCGCGCCGCGAGGCCGACGGCCGCTGGACCCTTCCGGTGGAAGCCACCCTGGCCAATATCGGCGAGGCGGCGGCCGACGCCGAGGTCGAGGTCGTCGTCACCGATCCCGAGGGCAAGCCCGTGGCCCAGGGGCGGGCGGCGGTCTCCGTCGCGTCGCTCGAGCGGGCGACCGCGCACGTGCCCCTGACCGTCGCCGACCCGAAGCTCTGGTCCGTCGAGACCCCGACGCTCTACTCAGTCCGGACGACCGCGCGGGTCGGCGGCAAGGCGAGCGACGAGGCGGTCACCCTCTGCGGCTTCCGCACCCAGCGGTTCGACCCCGACCACGGCTTCTTCCTCAACGACAAGCCGGTGAAGATCCAGGGCGTCTGCATCCACCAGGACCACGCCGGCGTCGGCATCGCCCTGCCGGACTCGATCATCGACTTCCGCCTGCGCCGGCTGAAGGCGCTGGGCTGCAACGCCATCCGCTCGTCGCACAATGCGCCCACCCGCGAGTTGCTCGACGCCGCCGACCGGATGGGCTTCCTGGTGATGGACGAGAACCGGCTCTTCAACACCAGCCCGGACTATCTGCGCCTGCTGGAATGGCTGGTGCGCCGCGACCGCAACCACCCCAGCGTGATCATGTGGTCGGTGTTCAACGAGGAGCCGCTGGAGGGCCGCCGCGAGGGCTACGACATGGTCCGGCGCATGGCCGCCGTCGTGAAGCGGTTCGACAAGACCCGCCCCGTCACCGCGGCCATCAACGGCGGCATGTTCAACCCGGTCAACGTCACCCAGGCGGTCGATCTGGTCGGCTTCAACTACCAGATCTCGGCCTACGACCGCTTCCACGCTGCCAATCCCACGAAGCCCTGCATCAGCTCGGAGGACACCTCGGCGGTCTCGACCCGGGGCGAATACCTCAGCGACCGCAAGGGCCGCCACGTGCTCACCTCCTACGACGACGAGGCCCAGCCCTGGGGCGCCACGCACCGCAAGGCCTGGAAGGCGATCGCCACACGCCCCTACATGGCCGGCGGCTTCGCCTGGACCGGCTTCGACTACCGGGGCGAACCCCAGCCCTTCGAATGGCCCACGGTCAGCTCCTCCTTCGGGATCATGGATCTCTGCGGCTTCGAGAAGGCCGCCTTCTTCATCCACCAGGCCCAGTGGGTGAAAGACCGCCCGGTGCTCCACCTGATCCCCCACTGGAACTGGCCCGGCCAGGAGGGCAAGCCGATCCGCGTGGTCGCCATGGCCAACACCGAGACCGTGGCCTTGATCCTCAACGGCAAGCTGGTCGGCGAGCAGAAGGTCGATCCCTACGAGATGAACGAGTGGCAGGTTCCCTATGCGCCCGGACGCCTGGAAGCCGTGGGCAAGATCGGCGACAAGGTGGTGGCCCATGCGGTCGTCGAGACCACCGGCGCGCCGGTCGCCCTGCGCCTGACGCCGGACCGCCCCGGGCTCGCCGGCGACGGCCGCGACGCCGTACCGGTCACCGTGGACGCCCTCGACGCCAGGGGCCGCCCCGTGCCCACGACCAACCTTCCCGTGACCTTCGAGATCACCGGCGGGCGGATCATCGGCCTGGGCAATGGCGACGCCAACAGCCACGAGCCGGAGAAAGGCAAGGCGCGGGCGCTCTACAACGGCCTGGCCCAGGTGATCGTGCAGAGCGAGGAAGGTGGGCAGGGGCTCCTGGTCCTGCGGGCCCAGACGCCGGGTCTCAAAGCCGCCGAAGCGCGCCTGGCCCTCCGCCCCGATCGCGGGCCGCCCAGCGTCCCGCGCCCCACATGACCGCCCCACACATGACCGCCAAGTCATGACTGCGAATTAAGCTGTGTCGGCGCGGTCGCGGGACTAGCTTCCCGTCAAGTTTGGGATTGGGAGACACCTTCATGCGCCTTGCGATCTTGGCGGCCCCCGCTGTTTTGGCAGCTGTTCTGGCCTCTGCCGGCGCCGCGGCCGCTGCCCCCTCCGTCGAGATCCGCGATGCGGTCGTGCGCGTCGTGGTGATCCCGGAGGACCGCCCCGACATCAAGGTCGAGATGCTGACCGTCAACAAGGACCTCCCCCTGCAGGTGAGGACCCAGGGCGGCGAGACGGTGATCGACGGCGACCTTGGCCACCGCATCTACAACTGCAACACCCACAGCGACCATCCGTCGGTGGGCGTCCGCGGCGTCGGCCGGGTCGCCTACGAGGACATGCCCCAGGTCGTGATCCACACGCCCAAGGCGGTGATGGTCGAGGCCGGCGGCGCCGCCATCGGCTCCATCGGCCGCTCGGCCAGCGTCGACCTCGCCAATTCCGGCTGCAGCACCTGGACCGTCGCCGACGTGGCCGGCGACGCGGTGTTGCGCGAGTCCGGGGTCGGCAATGTGCGGATGGGCTCCACCGGCCGCCTGGACCTCAGGCTCTCCGGCGCGGGCGGGGTGCACGCCACCCACGTGCGCCAGGGCCTCGACGCCACGCTCTCCGGGGCCGGCGGCGTCACCATCGACGATCTGAGCGGCGCCATTCAGGCGCACATCTCCGGCGCCGGCCACGTCAAGGTGCTGGCCGGCCATGCCGGGGCGGTGCGCGCCTCGGTCTCCGGCGTCGGCTCGGTCGACTTCGGCGGCCAGGCCGAGAGCCTCGACGCCCAGATCTCCGGCATCGGCGGCATCCGCGTGAAGGAAGTCACCGGCCAGGTCACCAAGTCGGTGTCCGGCATCGGCCACGTCACCATCGGCTGACGCCCCGATATTACAGAGACAAGGAACAGTCCATGCGCATTGCCCTGCTGATGGCGGCCACGCTGGTCGCCGGCGCCGCCACCTCCGCCCAGGCCGCCTCCGTCGAGGTGAAGGACGCCGTGGCCCGCGTCACCGTGATCCCGGAGAACCGCGCCGACATCAAGGTCGAGATCATCTTGGCCAATCCGCGCCTGCCCCTGGAGGTCCGCACCTCCGCCGGGCGCACCATCGTCGACGGTCGCCAGTACCACATCCGCGATTGCCGCGGCTCCGGCGACAATATCCGGGTGGTCGTGCGCGACGTGGGCGACGTCGCCTGGAAGGACATGCCGCAGATCGTCATCCGCACCCCCCGCGACGTGGATATCGACGCCGGCGGCGCGGTCTGGGGCACGGTGGGCCGCTCGGCCAGCCTGAAGCTGGGCAATGCCGGCTGCGGCGACTGGACGGTCGCCAACGTGGAAGGCGCCATGCAGATCAGCCAGGCGGGCTCCGGCGACACCCGCACCGGCTCGGCGGGCGCCGCCAAGCTGCGCTCCGCCGGCTCCGGCGACACCGTGGTGGGCGACATCCACGGCCCTCTGGACGTCGACATCGCCGGTTCCGGCGACGTGACCGCTGCCTCCATCGCCGGGGCGCTCGACGTCCACATCATGGGCTCCGGCGACGTCAAGATCGCCGGCGGCCACGCCACCACCATGTCCGTCGGCGTGGCGGGCTCCGGCGACGTCGATTTCCGCGGCGTGGCCGAGACGCTCAAGGCCCGGGTCGCCGGCTCCGGCGACATCCGCGCCAGGCAGGTCACCGGCCAGGTCTCCAAGACGATCATGGGCTCCGGCAGCATCACCGTCGGGAGCTGATCGCGCTCCCGGCTCCCCAGGGGCGTTTCTGCCCGCGCCTGCGAGGGGCGGGCAGGGCTGAAAACCCCTCTCTCGCCCTTGACGCGAACGAGTCGAGCCGGTAATGACGCGCCTCCTGTTGGACCGGCTGTAGCTCGCAAGGGCTAGACGCGGTTCGCAGAACGAGTTGGGACAGTGGCCCTCAAGGTCGTCCTGGCACAGGCCCGAGCGGAATATCGCGCGGGCCTAAAACGTTTTTGCGGACTTACGCGTACGAATTCTCCTCGGAGGGTTCGGGTTGGTCTTTGAAATGGTCGAGATCACGCGGACGGTTCGTCGTCTGTAGGGAAACGAAAAGAGCGATATGGATCGTCAGAACATCCGCATCCGCCTCAAGGCGTTCGACCACCGCGTGCTGGACCATTCCACACGCGAGATTGTCAACACCGCGAAGCGTACCGGCGCCACCGTGCGCGGGCCTATCCCGCTGCCGACGCGCATTGAAAAATTCACCGTCAACCGTTCGCCGCACATCGATAAGAAGTCGCGCGAGCAGTTTGAAATCCGCACGCACAAGCGCGTGCTCGATATCGTCGACCCCACCCCGCAGACCGTGGACGCGCTCATGAAGCTCGACCTGTCCGCCGGCGTGGACGTCGAGATCAAGCTCTAAGGGGATTGGTCCGATGCGAACCGGCGTAATCGCCAAAAAGCTGGGCATGGCGCGCTTCTTCGATGAAGCGGGAACCCATGTGCCGGTGACCGTGCTCAGCCTCGAGGGCTGTCAGGTCATCGCCCAGCGCACCCAGGACAAGGACGGCTACGTGGCCCTCCAGCTCGGTGCGGGCGCTAAGAAACCCAAGAACACCTCCAAGGCCATGCGCGGCCATTTCGGCAAGGCCGAAGTCGAGCCCAAGCGCACGCTGGCGGAGTTCCGCGTATCCGAGGGCAACCTCATCGACGTCGGCGCGGAGTTCACCGCCGACCATTACCTCCCCGGCCAGAAGATCGACGTCACCGGTACGACGGTCGGTAAGGGCTTCCAGGGGGCGATGAAGCGCTGGAACTTCGGCGGCATGCGGGCGACCCACGGGGTCTCCGTCTCCCACCGGGCCCACGGCTCGACCGGCCAGCGCCAGGATCCCGGCAAGACCTTCGCCGGCAAGAAGATGGCCGGCCACCTCGGCCAGGAAACCGTCACCACCCTCAACCTCACCGTCTGGCGCGTCGACGTCGAGCGCGGCCTGATCCTGGTCAAGGGCGCTGTCCCCGGCACCGAGGGCAGCTTCGTGAAGATCCGCGATGCGGTGAAGATCGCCGCCCCGAAGGACGTCCCGACCCCGGGCGCGTTCCGCAAGGCCGGTGAAGAGGCCGCTGCGCCCGCCGCCGAGGAAGAAGCTCCCGCTGTGGAGGTGGCCGCTCCGGCGTCCATCGCTGAGGAGCCCATCGCCGAAGCGCCCGTCGTTGAAGCCGCGGCGCCGGAAGCCGAAGCCCCCGCCGCTGACGAAGCGCCGGCCGCTGAAGCTGGGCCCGAAGCCGAGGACAAAGCCTGATGAAACTCGACGTCCTCAAACTGGATGGCGGCAAGGGCGGCTCGATCGAGCTGTCCGACGAAATCTTCGGCATCGAAGAGATCCGCGGCGACATCCTCCAGCGCATGGTCACCTGGCAGCTCGCCAAGCGCCGCGCCGGCACGCACAAGATCCAGGTCCGCAACGAAGTCTCGCGGACCTCGAAGAAGATGTACAAGCAGAAGGGCACCGGCGGCGCCCGTCACGGCTCGCGCCGGGCGGCTCAGTTCGTCGGCGGCGCCAAGGCCCACGGCCCGGTCGTCCGCTCCCATGCTTTCGACCTGCCCAAGAAGGTCCGCGCGCTGGCCCTGCGCCACGCGCTGTCCTCCAAGGCCAAGGACGGCTCGCTGATCGTCGTCGACAACGTGACCCTGAAGGACGCCAAGACCGCCGGTCTTCGCGACCAGCTGGTGGCCATGGGCGTCACCCACGCCCTGGTGATCGCCGGCGCCGAGGTCGACAAGAACTTCGGCCTGGCCGCGCGCAACATCCCCAACGTGGACGTGCTGCCGAACGCCGGCCTGAACGTCTATGATGTGCTGCGCCGCCGCACCCTGGTCCTGACCAAGGACGCGGTCGAAGCCATCCAGGCCCGCTTCCAAGAGAAGGAGGCTGCGTGATGGCCGAGCAACCGACCGCCCGCCACTACGACACCATCCTGTCGCCGGTGATCACCGAGAAGGCCACGCTGCTCTCCGAGCACAACAAGGTGGTCTTCCGGGTGGCTGCTGATGCGTCCAAGGACGAGATCGCCCATGCCGTCGAGGCGCTGTTCAAGGTGAACGTGACCAAGGTCAACACCCTGAACGTGAAGGGCAAGACCAAGCGGTTCCGCGGCATCAAGGGCCGTCGTTCCGATGTGAAAAAAGCTGTCGTGACCCTGGCCGAAGGCCAGTCGATCGACATCACGACGGGGCTCTGATCCGATGGCCTTGAAGCAATACAATCCGACGTCGCCGGGCCGCCGCCAGCTGGTGCTGGTGGACAAGTCCGAGCTGCACAAGGGCCGCCCGGAAAAGTCCCTCGTCGAGGGTCTGACCAAGTCCGGCGGTCGTGGCGGCGGTGGCCGTATCGCCGTCCGCTTCCGCGGCGGCGGCGCCAAGCGCCTCTATCGCAAGATCGACTTCAAGCGTCGCAAGCTCGACGTGGTCGGTGTTGTCGAGCGCCTGGAGTACGACCCCAATCGCACGGCGTTCATCGCCCTGATCAAGTACGCCGACGACGAGCTGGCCTACATCCTGGCCCCGCAACGTCTGAAGGTGGGCGACCAGGTGATCGCGGCCGAGAAGGCCGACGTGAAGCCGGGTAACGCGATGCCGCTCCGCGGCATGCCGATCGGCACGATCATCCACAACGTCGAGCTGAAGCCCCTGAAGGGTGGCCAGGTCGCCCGGTCCGCCGGCACCTACGCCCAGCTCGTCGGCCGCGACGCCGGCTACGCCCAGATCCGCCTGAACTCGGGCGAGCTGCGCATGGTCCCGGACAGCTGCATGGCCACGGTGGGTGCGGTGTCGAACCCCGACCACATGAACGAGGTCATGGGCAAGGCCGGCCGCAATCGCTGGAAGGGCAAGCGCCCGCACGTTCGCGGCGTCGCCATGAACCCGGTCGATCACCCGCACGGCGGCGGCGAAGGCAAGACCTCCGGCGGCCGTCACCCGGTCACCCCGTGGGGCGTCCCGACCAAGGGCCACAAGACCCGCACCAACAAGACGACGGACAAGTTCATTATCCGGTCGCGTCATGCACGGAAGGCTCGCTAGGACATGACACGCTCTGTCTGGAAAGGTCCGTTTGTCGACGGATACCTGCTGAAGAAGGCCGAAGCCGTCCAAGGCTCGGGCCGCAAGGACGTGATCAAGACCTGGTCGCGCCGCTCCACCATCATGCCGCAGTTCGTGGGCCTGACCTTTGGCGTCCACAACGGCCAGAAGCACGTCCCCGTGCTGGTCAGCGAAGACATGGTCGGCATGAAGCTGGGCGAGTTCGCGCCCACCCGCTTCTTCCCCGGCCACGCCGCCGACAAGAAGGCCAAGAGGAAGTAGCCATGTCGCAGACCAAGAAAGTCCGCCGGCAGTCTGGCATCGAAGCGATGGCCAAGGTGCGCACCCTGCGCACCAGCGCCCGCAAGCTGAACCTCGTCGCGCAATCGATCCGCGGCCTGAAGGTGCAGCGTGCGCTGAACGAACTCGAGTTCAGCCACAAGCGCATCGCCAGCGATGTCCGCAAGGCGCTCTATTCGGCGATCTCCAACGCCGAGAACAACCACAACCTCGACATCGACTCGCTGGTCGTCGCCGAGGCCTATGTGGGCAAGAACCTGGTGATGAAGCGTTTCTCCGCCCGCGCTCGCGGTCGGGCCTCGCGCATCGAAAAGCCGTTCAGCGAGATCACAATCGTGGTCCGCGAACTGGGTGAGGCCGCCTGATGGGTCAGAAAATCAATCCAATCGGGCTGCGGCTCGGCATCAACCGCACCTGGGACAGCCGTTGGTTCGCCGACGGCGCCGAGTACGGCAAGCTTCTGCACGAGGACATCAAGGTCCGTCGCGCCCTGAAGAAGCGTCTGTATCAAGCCGGCGTCTCGCGTATCACCATCGAGCGTCCGCACAAGAAGTGCCGCATCACCATCTATGCCGCGCGCCCCGGCGTGATCATCGGCAAGAAGGGCGCGGACATCGACAAACTGCGCAAGGACATCGCGGCCATGACGGATGGCGAGGTTCACCTGAACATCGTCGAAATCCGCAAGCCCGAGACCGACGCCCAGCTGATCGCCGAGAACATCGCGCAGCAGCTGGAGCGCCGCGTGGCCTTCCGCCGCGCCATGAAGCGCTCGATGCAGTCGGCCATGCGCCTCGGCGCCAAGGGCGTCCGCATCAACGTCTCCGGCCGCCTCGGCGGCGCGGAAATCGCGCGGATGGAATGGTACCGCGAAGGCCGTGTGCCGCTGCACACCCTGCGCGCCGACATCGACTACGGCTTCACCGAAGCCAAGACGACCTACGGCATCATCGGCGTGAAGGTGTGGGTGTTCAAAGGCGAAGTGCTCGAGCACGACCCGATGGCGCTCGACAAGCGGCTGGCTGGCGAAAGCGGCCCGGCTGGTGAAGGCGGCGGTCGTGACCGCGCCGGCGATCGTCCGGACCGTGGCCCGCGCCGCGACCGGCGCGAAGCCCAGAACGCTTAAGGGCCTGACCGATGCTGTCTCCGAAAAAGACCAAGTACCGCAAGCAGTTCAAGGGCAAGATCCACGGTCTCGCCAAGGGCGGCTTCACGCTGAACTTCGGCTCCTACGGCCTGAAGTCGGTTGAGCCCGAGCGCATCACCGCGCGCCAGATCGAAGCGGCCCGCCGCGCGATCACGCGTCAGATGAAGCGCCAGGGCCGGGTGTGGATCCGCATCTTCCCGGACGTGCCGGTCACCGACAAGCCGGCCGAAGTGCGGATGGGTAAGGGCAAGGGCTCCGTCGAGTACTGGGCCGCGCGCGTTCACCCGGGCCGGATCATGTTTGAAATCGACGGCGTGCCTGACGACATCGCCCGTGAAGCCCTGCGCCTCGGCGCGGCCAAGCTTCCGGTGAAGACCCGCATCGTCACCCGCATCGACGCCACCGCGGAGCACGCGTGATGAAGATCGACGAAGTTCGCGGGCTCACGCCCGACCAGCTGACCGAGACCCTGCTGAACCTGAAGAAGGAGCAGTTCAACCTGCGCTTCCAGAAGGCGACCGGCCAGATCGAGAAGACCCACCGCGTGGACGAAGTGCGCAAGGACATCGCGCGCATCAAGACCCACCTGCGGACCAAGCAGGCTCAGGCCTGAGGAGAGCTGACAGATGCCGAAACGAATTCTCGAGGGCGTTGTCGTCTCCGATAAGGGCGACAAGACGGTGGTGGTGAAGGTCGAGCGCACCTTCCTGCACCCGGTGCTGAAGAAGACCGTCCGTCGGTCGAAGAAGTACCACGCCCATGACGAAGCCAACGCCTACAAGGCCGGCGAGAACGCCCGCATTCAAGAGTGCGCGCCGAAGTCGAAAACCAAGACCTGGGAAGTGCTGCCTAAGGGCAGTGCGTCCTCGGCGGCTTAAGGATCAGAACCGATGATCCAGATGCAAACCAACCTGGAAGTGGCCGATAATTCGGGCGCCCGCCGGGTCATGTGTATCAAGGTGCTCGGCGGCGCTGGCCGCCGCTACGCCGGCGTGGGCGACAAGATCGTCGTCTCCGTCAAGGAAGCCATTCCGCGCGGCCGCGTGAAGAAGGGTGATGTGCTGCAGGCCATCGTCGTTCGCACGTCCTCGGCCATCAAGCGCAAGGACGGTTCGGTCATCCGCTTCGACAAGAACGCCGCGGTGATCGTCAACAAGCAAAGCGAGCCGATCGGCACGCGGATCTTCGGCCCGGTTCCCCGTGAACTGCGCGCCAAGAACCACATGAAGATCATTTCGCTCGCGCCTGAGGTGCTGTGATGGCCGCGAAGATCAGAAAAGGGGACCGCGTCGTGGTCCTCGCCGGCAAGGACAAGGGCCGCCAGGGTCCTGTCGTGAAGGTGTTCCCGAAGGACGACCGCGTCGTGGTGCAGGGCCTGAACCTGGTTCAGCGTCACACCAAGCCGTCGCAGGGCGATCCCCAGGGCGGCATCAAGAACAAGGAAGCGTCGCTTCACGTGTCGAACGTGGCCGTCGTCGACTCCAAGGGCAAGCCGACCCGCGTCGGTTTCCGCATGGACGGCGACAAGAAGGTCCGGTTCGCGAAGACGACCGGCGAGGTTATCGCAAATGGCTGATAAAGCTTACGAACCGCGGCTGAAGTCCGAATATCGGACCCGGATCCGCAAGGCCCTCAAGGACCAGTTCGGCTACACCAACGAGATGCAGATCCCCAAGCTGGACAAGATCGTCCTGAACATGGGCATCGGCGAATCCGTGGCCGACTCCAAGAAGGTCAACGCGGCCATGGCCGACCTGGCGAAGATCGCCGGCCAGAAGCCCGTGCCCACCAAGGCGCGCACCTCCATCGCCGGCTTCAAGCTGCGTGAAGGCATGGTGATCGGCGCCAAGGTGACGCTGCGCGCCGACCGCATGTACGAGTTCCTCGACCGCCTGCTCACGATCGCGCTGCCGCGCGTGAAGGACTTCCGCGGCCTGAAGCCCACCTCGTTCGACGGCCGGGGCAACTACGCCCTGGGGCTTCGCGAACACATCGTGTTCCCGGAGATCAACTACGACGAGATCGATCAGATGTGGGGCATGGACATCATCGTCACCACCACTGCGAAGACCGATGACGAGGCGCGCGCGCTTCTCAAGGAATTCCAGTTCCCGTTCACCCTGGCTCAGGCCTAAGGGCGGGAAGGAAAGAGAACCATGGCCAAGAAAAGCGCCGTCAATCGCAACCTGCGGGTCCAGGCCCTCGTGAAGCAGTATGCCGCCAAGCGCGATGCGCTGAAGGCGACTGCCAACAACGAGGCTCTGCCGCTGGAAGAACGTTTCGAAGCCCGGCTGAAGCTGGCGGAATTGCCGCGCAGTTCGTCCAAGACCCGCATCCGTAACCGGTGCCTGGTGACTGGTCGTCCGCGCGCCTACTACCGCAAGCTGAAGATGAGCCGGATCTCCCTGCGCGACCTCGGTTCGCACGGGCTGATCCCCGGTCTCGTCAAGTCGAGCTGGTAGGGGAGGGACGAAAATGGTCAACGACCCCATCGGCGATCTGATCGCCCGCATCAAGAACGCCGCCATGCGTGGCCGCGCCAAGCTGACGACGCCCGCCTCCAAGATGCGCGCGCGCCTCTTGGACGTGCTCACCGAGGAAGGCTACATCCGCGGCTACCACCTGGTGGAAACCCCCGGCGCCTTCCCGGAATTCGAAATCGAGCTGAAGTACTTCGATGGCGCGCCCGTCATCGTCGACATCGCCCGCATCTCGAAGCCTGGCCGTCGCGTCTACTCGTCGATCAAGGACCTGAAGCCCGTGAAGAACGGTCTCGGGATCTCGATCCTGTCGACGCCGAAGGGCGTCATGTCGGACACTGCGGCGCGTGACGCCAACGTGGGCGGCGAAGTCCTCTGCCGGGTCTACTGATATGTCGCGTATCGGAAAGAAGGCGGTCGCTGTTCCCAATGGGGTGACGGTGACCCTCGACGGCCAGACGGTCACGGTGAAGGGCCCCAAGGGGCAACTCGCCTGGACGGTCGCCGAAGAGATCGAAATCAAGCAGGAAGGCGCCGAGCTGGTGCTCACCAAGAAGGTCGAGGGCCAACGCGCCCAGGCCATGTGGGGTCTCTCCCGCACCCTGGTGAACAACATGGTGGTCGGCGTCACCGACGGCTTCGAGCGCACGCTCGAGCTGGTCGGCGTGGGCTATCGCGCGGCGATGAAGGGCCAGGCGCTCTCCATGCAGCTGGGCTTCAGCCACGACGTCGACATTCCGGCGCCCACCGGCATCAGCTTCGCGGTTCCGAAGCAGACCGAAATCAAGATCTCCGGCATCGACAAGCAGCAGGTCGGCGAACTCGCCGCCCGCATCCGCCGCATCCGTCCGCCCGAGCCCTACAAGGGCAAGGGCGTGCGCTATGCCGGCGAGCAGGTCCGCCGCAAGGAAGGCAAGAAGAAGTAGGTCATGGCTCTTTCCTCCCGCGACTCCTCGCAGAAGCGCGCGCAACGTACGCGCATCCGCCTTCGCAAGCTGGCCAACGGGCGTCCGCGCCTGTCGGTCTTCCGTTCGTCGAAGAACATCTACGCCCAGGTCATCGATGATGAGCGCGGCGTGACCCTGGCTGCCGCCTCCTCGCTGGAAAGCGGCGAGGGCAAGTCCAAGACCAAGGTGAAGGGGTCCGACAAGGACGCCGCCGCCAAGGTCGGGGCCCTGGTGGCGCAGCGCGCCATCGAAAAGGGCGTCAAGGACGTGGTCTTCGATCGCGGTGGCTATCTCTATCACGGCCGGGTGAAGGCGTTGGCTGACGCCGCGCGCGAAGCCGGCCTGAACTTCTAAGGAACGCCAGATGGCTCGTAGAGACGAACAGCGCGGTGGCGGTCGGGGTCGCGAAGAAGAACGCGACAGCGAGATCGTTGAGAAGCTGGTCCACATCAACCGCGTCGCCGCCACCGTTAAGGGCGGGCGCCGGTTCTCCTTCGCCGCACTGATGGTCGTCGGCGACCAGAAGGGCCGCGTGGGCTTCGGTCACGGCAAGGCGCGTGAAGTGCCGGAAGCCATCCGCAAGGCGACCGAAGAAGCCAAGAAGACCATGATCCGCGTGCCGCTGCGTGAGAGCCGCACCCTGCATCACGACGGCAACGGCCGTTGGGGCGCGGGCAAGGTGATGGTCCGCTCGGCGCCTCCCGGCACCGGCGTCATCGCTGGCGGTCCGATGCGCGCGGTGCTCGAAACCCTCGGCGTCCAGGACGTGGTCGGCAAGTCGGTGGGCTCGTCCAACCCCTACAACATGGTGCGCGCGACCTTTGAGGCCCTGAAGGCCCAATCGTCGCCCCGCCAGGTCGCGGCCAAGCGCGGCAAGAAGGTTGCGGACGTCATCGGCCGCCGCGCCGACGGCGCCTCCACCCCGGCCGACACCGCCGACGTGGAAGGATAATCCAGATGGCTACCAAGTCTGAAGGCAAGGTCACCGTTCGCCAGACCGGCAGCCCGATCCGCCGCAAGAAGGATCAGCGCGCCACCCTGGTGGGCCTGGGCCTCAACCGCCCCGGCCGCGTCTCGACGCTGGAGGACACCCCCTCCGTGCGCGGGATGATCGCCAAGGTCGCCCACATGGTGGAGATCGTGGAGAGCTAGTTTCCCTCCCCTTCAGGGGAGGGCAGGCCGGCTTGCCGGCCGAGAGTGGGGAAGTCGCGTTCAGGCTCTGAGTTTGAACCTGTAACCCCCACCCGTCTCGCTTCGCTCGCCACCCTCCCCTGCAGGGGAGGGACGAAAACATCAGCCGAGTCGGAGCTTTGCTCCGGCGATTGATCTCTCAGGAGAGGCACACATGACCAAACTCAACGAACTCAGCCCCCGTGAAGGCTCCACCAAGGGCCGCATGCGCGTCGGCCGCGGCCCGGGCTCGGGCAAGGGCAAGACCGCCGGTCGCGGCGTGAAGGGCCAGAAGGCGCGCTCCGGCGTCGCCGTCGCCGGCTTTGAAGGCGGCCAGATGCCGCTGCACATGCGCATGCCCAAGCGCGGCTTCAATTCCCGCAACCGCCTGGACTTCGCCGAAGTGAACCTGTGGCGCCTGGAGCAGGCGATCGCCGCCGGCAAGCTCGACGCCAAGAAGGCCATCGACGCGGCCGTCCTGGTCGCCGCCGGCGTGATCCGCCGCGAGCTCGACGGCGTGCGCCTGCTGGGCAAGGGCGAGCTGAAGACCAAGCTCAACATCACCGTCCATTCCGCGTCCGCCTCGGCGGTCGCCGCGGTCGAAAAGGCCGGCGGTTCGGTCACCACCACCAAGAAGGAAGCCCCGGCTTCCGAAGCCAAGGCCGACGCCTAAGCTTCGCTGCGACGACTCCGCCCTCGCATATGAGGGCGGCGTGTCCTATCTGGGTGGACGACTGAGTCAGAGGAATTGGTGAATGGCTTCGGCCGCTGAACAACTCGCAGCCAACCTGAACGTCGAGGCCTTCTCGAAGGCCACGGAGCTGCACAAGCGCCTGATCTTCACGCTCGTGGCGATGATCGTCTATCGGATCGGCTGCTACATCCCGATCCCCGGCATCGACATCGCCACCTTCTCCCAGGCCTTCCAGGGCCAGGCGAAGGGCATCCTGGGCATGTTCAACATGTTCTCGGGCGGCGCCGTGCAGCGCATGGCGGTCTTCTCGCTGAACGTGATGCCCTACATCTCGGCCTCGATCATCGTGCAGCTCCTGGGGACGGTCTATCCGCCCTGGGAGAAGCTCCGGAAGGAAGGCGGCGAGGCGGGGCGCAAGCAGCTCAACCAGTATACCCGCTACCTGACCGTCGTGCTGGCCCTCTTCCAGTCCTTCGGCATCGCCGTCGGCCTGCAGTCGTCGAGCGGCGTGGTCGACAATCCGGGCGTCTTCTTCGTGGTCTGCACCGTGGCCACCCTCACCGGCGGCACCCTCTTCCTCATGTGGCTGGGCGAGCAGATCACCAGCCGCGGCGTCGGCAACGGCGTCTCCCTGATCATCTTCGCGGGCATCGTCGCGGTGTTCCCGCGCTACCTCCAGCAGGCCTTCTCCCAGGCCCGCACCGGCCAGCTGAACGGCGGTGTGTTCGTGCTGCTCCTGGTCCTCATCGTCGGGGTCACCATGGCGATCGTCTTCATGGAGCGCTCCCAGCGCCGTCTGCTGGTGCAGTACCCCAAGCGACAGGTGGGCAACCGCATGTTCGGCGGCGACACCTCGTTCCTGCCGCTGAAGATCAACACCTCCGGCGTCATCCCGCCGATCTTCGCCTCCTCGCTCCTGCTGCTGCCGGCGACGGTGATGGGCTTTGCGGCCAACGCCAACCTGCCGTCCTGGCTGCAATGGCTGCCCGGCGCCGTAGGCCAGCTGCAGCACGGCCGGCCGCTGTTCATGCTGCTCTACGGCAGCGGGATCATCTTCTTCTGCTTCTTCTACACCTCGGTGGTGTTCAACCCCGAGGACACGGCGGAGAACCTGCGCAAGTACGGCGGCTTCATGCCGGGCATCAAACCGGGCAAGCGCACGGCGGAGTACCTCGACTTCGTGCTCACCCGGCTGACGGTGATCGGCGCGGCCTATATCGCGCTGGTCTGCCTGCTGCCCGAAGCGATCATCGGCTACCTCAATGTCCCCTTCGCCATGGGCGGCACCTCGGTGCTGATCGTGGTCTCGGTCACCATGGATACGGTCACCCAGATCCAGTCGCACCTGCTGGCGCACCAGTATGAGGGCCTGATCAAGCGCTCCAAGCTGCGGGGCATGCGCGGCCGCTAACGGAAATTGGGCTCGCAGGTCCCGCCAAGAGGGCCGGCGATGGGGAGGCATTCCAGCCGATGAACTTGATCCTGTTTGGTCCGCCGGCGGCGGGGAAGGGCACCCAGGCCAAGCGCCTGGTCGAGACCCGCAAGATGGTCCAGCTCTCCACCGGCGACATGCTGCGCGCCGCCATCGCCTCGGGCTCCGAGCTCGGCAAGCGCGTGGCCGGCATCATGGAGCGCGGCGACCTGGTCTCCGACGCCATCGTCATCGAACTGATCGAGGCGCGCCTGCCGGAGGCCGAGGCGGCCGGCGGGGCGATCTTCGACGGCTTCCCGCGCAATGTGGCCCAGGCCGAGGCGCTCGACGCCATGCTGGCGGGCCGCGGCGCCAAGATCGATCTGGTGATCCGCCTGAAGGTCGATGACGAGCAGCTCACCAAGCGCATCGCCGGCCGGTTCGCCGAGAGCGGCCGCCCGGACGACAATCCCGACAGCTTCAAGGTCCGCCTCAGCGCCTACAACGACCAGACCGCGCCCCTACTGCCCTACTACGCCGGCAAGAAGAACCTGGTGGAGGTCGACGGCATGGGCTCCGTCGAAACCGTCGCCGCCGCCATCGACAAGGCGCTGGACGCCTAGGCCGCGTAGGCCACAATCGCGGTCAGGTGCCGCGCCGTTTCGGCGGGCGACAGGAACGACCCCGTGAAGCTGTTCTTCGCCAGCGTCACCAGTTCAGCCCGGCTCAGGCCCACGGCGCTCGCCGTCTGCGTCCAGTTCGCGCCCAGGTACCCCCCGAAATAGGCCGGGTCGTCGGAGTTGATGGTGGCGTGCAGGCCCAGGTCCAGCATGCGCTTCAGCGGGTGCACCTTCAGGTCGTCGACCACGCAGAGCTTCAGGTTCGAGAGCGGACAGACGGTGAGCGTCATGCCCTCCGCGGCCAGGCGCTTCACCAGCGCCGGATCCTCCAGCGCCCGGTTGCCGTGGTCGATGCGGTCGACCTTCAGCAGGTCCAGCGCCTCCCACACATAGGCGGGCGGTCCTTCCTCGCCGGCGTGCGCCACCAGCTTCAGCCCCCGCTCGCGAGCGGCGGCGTAGACACGCGCGAACTTCGCCGGCGGATGGCCCACCTCCGAGGAATCCAGCCCCACGCCCACGATCCGGTCCAGCCACGGCTCGGCGGCCTTCAGCGTGGCGAAGGCGGCGTCCTCGTCCAGGTGGCGCAGGAAGCACATGATCAGTTTGGAGGTGACGCCCAGCGTCCGCTCCGCCTCCGCCATGCCCGACAGCAGCCCTTCGATCGCCACCCCGAACGGCAGGCCGCGATCGGTGTGGGTCTGAGGATCGAAGAACATCTCCACGTGCCGGCAGCCGTCAGCGGCCACGCGGCGGAAATAGGCCATGGCCAGGTCGTGGAAATCCCGCTCGGTCATCAGCACGCCGGCGCCCTGGTAGTAGATGTCCAGGAAGTCCTGGAGGTTCGAAAACGCGTAGGCCGCGCGCACCTCCTCCACCGACTTGAAGGGCAGGGCGACCTTGTTGCGCCGCCCCAGCTCGAACATCAGCTCGGGCTCCAGGCTGCCCTCGATATGCAGGTGCAGCTCGGCCTTGGGCAGGCCCGCGATGAAGGCGGAGAGGTCGGTCATCCCGCTATTTGGCCACGCCTGCGGCCTTCACCACCGCGCCGCCCTTCATCACGAACTGGACGTGCTCCAGCACCTTCACGTCCTTCAGGGGGTCGCCGGCCACCGCGATGATGTCGGCGAAGCGACCTTCCTGGATCGAGCCGATGTCCTTGGTGTCGCCGATCAGGTCGGCGGCGTTCCAGGTGGCGGTCTGGATGGCTTCCATGGGGGTGAGGCCCGCGCCCACCAGCAGGGCGAACTCCTGGGCGTTCTCCCCGTGCGCCGACATGCCGAAGGTGTCGGTGCCGAAGGCGATCCTCACGCCGGCCGCATAGGCGTTGTGCAGGTTCTTCAGCATGTAGGGCACCACCTCGAAGGTCTTGGCGACCGTCGACGGGCCGAGATCCTCGGGGTGGCTCTTGGCGTGCTCCAGCACCTTGGAGCCCACCAGCATGGTGGGGACGAAATAGGTCCCGTGCGCCTTGAACAGCTTGTAGCTCTCGGCGTCGGCATAGGTGCCGTGCTCGATGGAATCCACGCCCAGCGCGATCGTGTGGTCGATGGCCGCCTTGCCGTGGGCGTGGGCCGCCACCTTCATGTTCAGCGAATGCGCGGTCTCGATCACCGCCTTGATCTCGTCGTCGGTCATCAGCTGCAGCTTGGGGTCGTCGCCGATCGACATCACCCCGCCGGACGGCATGATCTTGATCAGGTCAGCGCCCTCGCGGCGCAGGCGGCGCACGGTGCGTCGGGCTTGCTCAGGGCTGTCGATCAGGTTGTCGGTCCAGCCGGGGTGCGAAAGCTCCGGGTCGATGCCGTTGGCCGCGTCGCCGTGGCCGCCGGTCGGGCCAAGCGGCGTGCCGGCCACCCACATGCGCGGGCCCGGGATCGCCCCGCTGTTGATCGCGTGCTTCAGCGCCACGACCACGCCGGTGGCGCTGCCCACGTCGCGGATCGAGGTAAATCCGGCCATCAGGGTGTTGCGCGCGTTCAGCACGCCGTCGATCTCGTCGTCATAGGCGGTCCGCGTCACCGCGTTGTGGACCGGGTCGCCCTTATGGAAGCTCTGGGTGATGTGGACGTGGTCGTCGATCAGTCCGGGCAGCACCGTCGAGGTCGACAGGTCGATCACCTCGGCGCCCTTGGCGCCGGCCGTGAACCCGTCCTGGATGGCGGTGATCCGATCGTCGTGGACCAGGATCGAGACCTTGTCGCGGGCCGGCTTGCCGGTGCCGTCGATCAGCCGCCCGGCATGGATCACCAGATCCCTGCCTGTTGAAGGGGCGGCCCCGGCGGGAGCCGCCATCGCCGCCAGAATCGCCCCAGCCGCCGCCGCCAGCATCGCCTTGCGCAGGTTCATCCGTAGTCCCCCGAAATGCACGATCGAATCAGGGGGCTAGGTAGAGGCGCCGCCGCGACCGGCGCAAGTCCATCGCGGGCTTTGCAACCGCTGCTAGATTGCAACCAGGGGCGTCTTCATGCTTTCCTCAGGGACCCCGAGGCAGAGTCGAGGGGTATTATGCTTACGGACGCGGGCGAGGGGCACCCCTTGCGCCCGCCCTTTTCCGTTCATAAATGGGCGTTTCCGTTGTTGACGGGCGCGCAACGATCCCTATAACGAAGCGCTTCCGCGAAAGAGCGCGAAGGACGAACCGGCTTGACCTTCGGGGCGAGGGGCCGGGGCGCCGTTCGCGCTTCCTTGCGTGACCAGGAGAGATCTGCACGTGGCCCGTATCGCTGGCGTCAATATTCCGACTAACAAGCGCGTGGTTATCGCGCTGCAGTACATTCACGGCATCGGCCCGGCCAAGGCGCGCGATATCGTCGCCAAAGTCGGTATCGAGGACGCCCGTCGCGTCAATCAGCTGACCGACGCCGAAGTGCTGCAGATCCGCGAGACCATCGACCGCGACTTCACCGTGGAAGGCGACCTGCGTCGCGAGACCGCGGTCAACATCAAGCGCCTGATGGATCTGGCCTGCTATCGCGGCCTCCGTCACCGCAAGGGCCTGCCCGTCCGCGGTCAGCGCACCCACACCAACGCCCGCACCCGCAAGGGCCCGGCCAAGCCGATCGCCGGCAAGAAGAAGTAAGAGGGCGTATTTCCGATGTCTAAGGAACCGGCCCGCGTTAAACGTCGCGAGCGCAAGAACATCACTTCGGGCGTGGCGCACGTGAACGCCTCGTTCAACAACACCATGATCACCATCACCGACGCGCAGGGGAACACCATCTCCTGGTCGAGCGCCGGCATGATGGGGTTCAAGGGGTCCCGCAAGTCGACCCCCTACGCCGCCCAGATGGCCGCCGAAGACGCGGGCCGCAAGGCCGCCGAGCACGGCGTCAAGACGCTGGAAGTCAACGTCTCCGGTCCCGGTTCGGGCCGTGAGTCGGCGCTCCGCGCCCTTCAGGCGGTGGGCATGACCATCACCACCATCCGTGACGTGACGCCTATTCCGCACAACGGCTGCCGGCCGCCCAAGCGCCGGCGCGTCTAGTAACGAAGTACCGTACTTCCCTGCGCCGGACCGCGATTGGCGGCCGGCGATCCTGCGTTTCAAGGGACATCCATACGTGATCGAAAGAAACTGGAACGAGCTTATCCGTCCCGAGAAGCCGCAAATCGAGACCGGCGCCGACGCGAACCGCAAGGCGCGTCTGGTGGCCGAACCCCTCGAACGCGGGTTCGGCGTGACGCTGGGCAACAGCCTGCGCCGCGTGCTTCTCTCCTCCCTGCAAGGCGCGGCCGTGACCGCGGTGCAGATCGACGGTGTCGTGCACGAGTTCTCCTCGCTCGAGGGCGTCCGTGAAGACGTCGTCGACATCGTGCTGAACATCAAAGGCCTGGCCGTGCGCATGCACGCCGAAGGCCCCAAGCGCATGACCCTGCGCGCCACCGGCCCCGGCGTCGTGACCGCCAGCCAGATCGAGGCCCCCTCGGACATCGAGATCCTCAACGGCGACCACGTGCTCTGCACCCTGGACGACGGCGCCCAGGTGCGCATGGAATTCACGGTCCAGACCGGCAAGGGCTATGTCCCCGCCGAGATGAACCGCCCGGAAGACAGCCCGATCGGCCTGATCGCCGTCGACGCCCTCTATTCCCCGGTCAAGCGCGTCGCCTACCGCGTCGAGCCCACCCGCCAGGGCCAGAGCCTCGACTACGACAAGCTGATCATGGAAGTCGAAACCAACGGCGCGGTGACGCCCGTTGACGCCGTGGCCTACGCCGCGCGCATCCTCCAGGACCAGCTGCAGATCTTCATCACCTTCGAAGAGCCGAAGAAGAAGGTCGAAGGCGAGGCCAAGCCGGAACTGCCGTTCAACCCGGCGCTGCTGAAGAAGGTCGACGAGCTCGAGCTCTCGGTCCGTTCGGCCAACTGCCTGAAGAACGACAACATCGTCTACATCGGCGACCTGATCCAGAAGACCGAAGCCGAGATGCTCCGGACCCCCAATTTCGGCCGCAAGTCCTTGAATGAAATCAAGGAAGTGCTCGCCGGCATGGGTCTGCACCTCGGCATGGACGTGCCCAACTGGCCGCCCGAGAACATCGAAGAGCTGGCGAAGAAGTTCGAAGACCAGATGTAAGACCTATCGCGCCGACTCCAGGCCGCTTCTGCGGTCTGGGCCCAGCGAAGCCGCAACAGCGGTGGAGGGCCCCGGCGCTTCGTATCGACCCAGGCGGGAGCAGGCTGGGACTTGGTTAGGCGAGACGCCATCCCAAGAGATCGGGGGCGTCCAAGGCGGGTCCAGGTGGCCCAGGAGAGACGAAGATGCGCCACGGTATGGCACGACGTAAACTGGGCCGTACGGCCGCCCACCGGACGGCGATGTTCGCCAACATGTCCGCGAGCCTGATCAAGCACGAGCAGATCGTCACCACTCTGCCCAAGGCCAAGGAACTGCGGCCCTTCGTCGAGAAGCTGGTCACCCTGGCCAAGCGCGGCGACCTGCATGCGCGCCGCCAGGCGATCAGCCAGGTGCGCGACGTGGAACAGGTCGGCAAGCTGTTCGCCGTTCTGGGTCCCCGCTACGCCGAGCGCTCGGGCGGCTACATCCGCGTGCTGAAGGCGGGCTTCCGCCACGGCGACAACGCGGCCATGGCGGTCATCGAGTTCGTCGATCGCGATCCCTCCGAAAAGGGCAAGGATTCGGGCCCGGTCGCCGAGTCCTTCGCGGACTAGACCCCTCTACTGATTTCGGCCTCATCACCGAATTCGAAAGCCCCGGAGCGACCCTCCGGGGTTTTTGTTTGCGCGGCCGACTGGAACTGTCGCGCCCGCGGTCTAGGCTGGGCCCATGACCGCCCTTCTCCGCACGCTCGCCGCCCTGTTGTTCCTGATCGCGCTCGGCGCGCCCGC
>Ga0207711_10001470_pt1 | contig 21974 bp, 16 predicted proteins | sample KBSS34metaG_FD_184401 | JGI IMG/M metagenome (GOLD analysis project Ga0207711, IMG submission 184401) | Switchgrass rhizosphere microbial communities from Kellogg Biological Station, Michigan, USA - KBS S3-4 metaG (SPAdes) (version 2) | ecosystem: Host-associated > Plants > Roots > Rhizosphere...
AAATGCTGGCCTCGGTCGCCACTTCGGGAACGTGATACCGTGGCGGCGTTATGGCCGTGCGCCGACTTTACCTTTCCTGATCCTGGGTCAATTCACTGGTCTGCGCACCTTTTCCGGCCGCGAAAAAAGCATGGCGCGCCGGAGCGCTGCTATCCACTCGTCGTGTCCCCAGTTCGCCGATCCGAGAGAACACCGCCAGGGCACGCCCGAAATCCGATCACCAGAACCCTTCAAATGGTGATTGTGGTGCTATCAAACTTTGTAAGGGAAAATCGCGCGGTCTGTTCGTTAAAACAGTTGCGGTCTTCCGTCAGGTAGCGGATGGCCAGTTCCTCACCCAGCTTCAGGGACTCCGACGCGTCAGACCTCCAGTGAATCCCCGCAAAATTACGGCCCATCGCGACGTTTGAGGCGAGCTTGTTCAGTTCGCCGCCTACCGTGAGCACAGGACCTGTGTAGGGAACCAGGCGAGTTCCGTCCGGTGCCACTTCCACAGGATTTGGGATCACGAACGATTCCTCGAAGAAGGCCTTGAGAATCGTCACGCATGCACCCGCAACGGTGGCATGACCGGCGCCGTAAGAAGGATGCAGGGGCGACCCTTCGGGAAACGCCTGAGGGAGCAGGTACGCGCCGTGTCTGCGGTACACCTCCTCCAAAACCACTGAATTGAGAATGTCGCTGTGGATCGGATATTGACGCGCCTGAGTGACGTGGTTATGAATGCGGCCACCCAGTACTTCCGGGCGCATGCGTCGATGCACGAACCATTTCTGATACCACACCGCCTTCAACGCTTCTTTGGCTACCGCGCACAGCGCACTGGCTATATAAGGAGAGCCGAGAGTCCCGAACCCGATCTGTGTTCGGGATGTCGTGTAGGGATTTCCGGCATCGAATGGCGCGCCCAGTCGGAACAACGCGGGGAATGACTCGCAGCGAGACGATCCTGGAGTGGGCCTTCACGCTACTCAGGAAGTCGCGGACGGTGGGGAAACTGGCAAAGAAACGTTGATCCCGACAAGACCGAGAAACGGGTCCAGTCGGGTTTTGCGAGTCACTCTGCCGCTACAGCCTTACTGAACAACAAACCATCCATCGACTGCGCTGCGTGTGGCCGCCGAGCCGTCAGCAACTGCGAGTAACATCCGCCGTGATGCTCGGGCGGCTGTGACCCACTGGGTGTGCGACATAGATCAGGTCGCGTGCCTGGACGACTACCATCGATCAAAGTAGAAAGGATAAGCGGTTCAAAGCACGGCCGCGAATTGCTCTTACTTTCGGATCAACACTGCCGGCGATTGTTCCATCGCGAGAATCTTCTGGAAGAAGCTACGCACGGCGCCGTATTGCTCCAGCGGCAGCAGGGACCGCCGGATGGTCATCGATCGCGTAAACACGAGATATCCGTCCTCGAGCCTGTGAGATGCGGCGTAACTGCCGAAAGATTCCTCCAGCTTAAGCGCCTCGGGCACTTCGTCCACCTGGAAACCGGCAGGCACCTTGACGCGAACCGACTCGCTATACGCGCCGGAATCGAGAAGCACGGGATGCTTGCGGGTCGCGTCTGTGAGGAACAGCGACTCCCTGCGGGAAACGATTGCCGGCTTGAAAATGAGCAATCGGTTTTGCATCAGTTGGCCGTATGTTTCGGCGGAGAACTCTGCCTGAAGCGTGAACGGAGCGCCAGCGCTTTCGTCAACTTCCACTTTGGCGACCTTCGCGCCGCTGGCGCCGCGAACGATCCACTGCTCGATTCGTTTGTTGTAGTCGGAACGCGTCCCGGCATTGAGTTCCCGCCGGGCGTTGACCGCGGCTTCGCCGTTGTACTGTTCGCGAACCTTTGCAGAAAGCGCACCGCTGGGGCCGAGGACAGCTTCCACCGTCCTCTGCAGCCAGTTCGACTCGGGCGGCGCCATCGGCATTCGAGTGAGACTCCCCCGGTCACCGGCGACGATGAGCGCAAGACTTCCCTGCTCATGATCCGGCAGTTGCCCCAATGGGGTATCGGGATCGGTCGGATCGAAGAACAGCAGCGGCCCCAGGGTGGGATGGTTAACAGTGCTCAACAGACGCACGTCCTGATTGAACGGAATCGCGATAATGGCATGGTTGAATTGCTGCGGAGACGGCCATTCCTCGTGGACATAGTCCGGATCGCCGGAATAGATGGCGACTGGATATGCAGTGATGCCGATTGCCTTCAGCATTGCCCGCATAAGGTTCGCTTTGTCTTTGCAATCGCCGTAGGCATTACTGAGAACGTCTGCCGAGCTGTGCGGCCGGTATCCGCCTCCACGGCCGATGCCAGTCTGAATCGAAATGTACTGGATGTTTTGAGCGAATTTGCCGATTGCGGCGATCCGATCGAAGTCCGTAACCGCGGTCGCAGTTAAAGCCTTGGCTTTGGCCGTCAGTGTGTCGCTCATGACAACCTGGGGATCGTTTAACTCGGTGAGCCACTTCGACACGTCCTGCCAGCTTGCGAAGCCGCGGGATGCCAACCCTTTCGCATCGGCGGGAGGAAAGGCGCTCACCGCCAGGCGGGCTGCGAGACTCGTGAGTTCCGGGCTGGCAGGTTCGTCATCGATTGTCGCAAGGTTGCGAAGTTCCCAGGTGTATAGGGATCCATTCACCGTCGGCTTGACATCGCTGTGGTTGAAGGTCACGCTGTCCACACGCCAACCTCGCGGAACAGTCAGGCTGAACCGCGAAACGAGCACGGGAAGGCGTCGCTGAAACCCGAACTCAAACTGAGTAAATACAGCGCGATCCTCGCTTGTCGATTCGTAACCGAACACGGAGCCCACGTCCGCCACATCTTCGGCGCTGATCCGCTTCATCCGAACTTCGTTGTAGGCATCGTTATTGACCAATGCGATATCGACGGTATCGCCCTTGTCGAACTGGCGGACAGCGCCGGCCTGCGGAATCAGCCATCCGCGCAAGTCAGAAATTTTTCCAGAGTCGGTGCGGTAGACATCGCCGCCTGCAGCAGCATACCGGCCGGCTCGCGTGAGGATTCGCACGGCCGAAGCAGTCGTTGTGACGATCCGTCCGTCCTCTTCGATCGTGACTCGCTGTTCGTTTTGCAAAACGACGGCTGGAACGCTGCGGTCGAGTTGCGGGGTCGGCAATTGAGCCGCCTGTCGAAGCCATGCCGGTGGGTCCGCGGCGTGGGCAATCCCGGCGGTGACAGCGATGAGCAGAAAGGTGAAGAAGCCGCATCCCAGAGCTTTTGTCCCACACCGGCCGGGGAGCTGGTTTTTCTTTGTGTTCTCGTCAGGGTGTCTCATTGGTTATTGTCCCGCGGTGGTTTTCAGCGTCAACACGTGTGCGTCACGTTGATGAAGAGCATCGAAGGCTTCCTTAATGCCCGTGTAAGTCTCAACCGGAAAGACGAGCCTTCCATTAAGGCCGAAAGCCATTTGGCGCTGGTATCTCAGAGTCTGTTTTTCACCGTCACCGGCTAGTTGCATCGTGACATCATGCGTCGCCACATCCGCTATTTTTGCCTTGCCGGGCGAGTCGCCGTTCTCGATCTCGAACGAGGGAGGCAACTCGATCGACAGGTCGTCGTTCTCCGACCACGGATAATGAAAGTAGATCGCGTAGGTTCGCGTGGCGCTCGGGAACATCGGGCCCTTGCCATGAAAAAAGTTCGGCTCAAAGAACAGCCTCGAGCCCGTGCGTTGGCCGTACTGAGGAACCCGGACATGATAATGAATGGTGAGCGGCTTGTCGGAGTCTTTGACGTTCTCCAGCTTCACGGCGGAGACCTCCGCGGTGCTCAAGCGGTCTTTTACTTCACTTGCAATTTGTTCCGCCTGTTCTTCCGGAGTAAGGTCGTCGAGGAATTCCTTCCAGTCGACATTGATATGGCCGGAATAGACGATGTCGACGTCACCCTCCAGCGTCCCATCAGCTGATAGTTTGAGCCGTGCGTTTCGTTTTTGAGTCGTCCGGCTCGGCGCCGAAAGGGGAGTTGTCACCCACGCAGGGTTTGCGCGATCAGGAACCAGCGCAAAAACGCCTTCTTCCCTCCAGTCGAGCATGCCAAAGGTCGCATAGCGGTTAGCGGGATCGAACAGACGCCAGGAGTCTCCGACCTTCACCGCGACATCGTAACGGCTCAGGAAATAGCGATTCGCCATCTTGGGATCGAAGAAAATGTCGTTACGATCGGGAAGGCGGCTTATGCGGACGTCGAAGCCAACCGCGATCGCCATCGCACCAAAAAGCAGATCGATGTCGTATGGCGTGCCCAGGCCGCGCTTAAGAGTATCGGCGGGGAATCTGTTCTGTTTCAGCTTCGCCAGATCTTCAAGAGAATAGTCCGAGGCGTCGTCGAAGGGATTGGTGATCTTAGCGCGGCAAAAGTCAAACAACCTCCGAAGTTTTTCCTCAGGTGTCGTCGCATCCCCAACCGCAGCGAGAGCTGCCTTCTTGACGTCATCGTTGGATTGGAATTCCATCCGGTCGATTTCATACAGCAACTTGCCAAGGTCGTTCCAATACTCGGGAGACTTTCCGGTGGAGGCAAAGCTGACGAGCACCCACGGCCGGACCTCGGCTTCGGGAGGCATTCGCGGTTCTTCGCGGAACGCTGGCACGTTTGTTAGAGAAAAGCTGGAATAGCCGCCTTTCTCGGCGATTGGAGTGACGTGCATATGGAATGTTTGATACGCCATGCGGCCATAAGGCTTGATGAAGTAGCTCACCGACCACGACGGAATCTCACGTTGAAAGTCCAGGCGCAGGTATTGAGGGGACAGCGAGCGCTCCTGCTTCCATTGGTATTCGACAATGGCTCCGGGCTCGACGCCCGGCATGACAAAAGACTTCGATTGATACTTCGCCTTGCCTTGCTTGATCAGTGCCCGCTCGAGAATCGCATCTTTCTTCAGATCCAGGATGCTGCCGTCGGCTTTGATCGTTCGAGCGAAGATGTCGGTGATCTTGTCTTTGCCGAAATGGGTAAGGTCGACACGGCTTTGCGACTCCACACCCCGCGCGGTGAAGACCTTGACGCGCAGATAGTGCCTGAAAATCGTCTTGTCGGGTTGGCTGTCATCCATCCAGATGTTCCAGAAGATCGCCTCGGCGTCGGCGTCTTTGTCGACCATCGGTATCTTGAGAGCTAGCTCCTGGGGATTGATGGGACGCCAGTTGATCTGGCCATAGACGGGTATAGCGGCCAGCATCGCGGCAAAAAGAGAGAAGAGGACTCTCGACGGTTTGAACATTTCGTTCTCCCGGCAGGTTACATTCGGCCACTTAGCAATGTCTGACAGTCTCTGTCATGGAGATCGACTCCCAGCCAGCAAGTGCACGCAGCCCTAAAGCAGGTTGAAGACCGTGGCAGCAGGCATGGAGGGTGGAGCCAAGCGGTAGTGGGAACTATTTGGTGAGCCGGCGTGACGACGCGCTTCTTCGCTGGGGCGATTGCGTAACACAATCGTTGCAAGTGACAGATTCACAAGAATTGCCTGCGACTCGAAGCGGAAAGGACTTCCTCCGCTACCGGAAACTCTTCCTTTGGCCGTTTGCATAGAGTAAGTCTTCGCTTACCCCACGTTTTCCGCACTCCCCCGCGAACGCCATTGGGTCATTGGCTAACTCTTTTTGGAGTCACCTATCCAAAAGGAGTTACTTTGACGGGTGAGCGGTTCATGAAAATCTCGATGGCGACACGGTTCCAGCGCAACGAGGTCGAGAGCAGGCGTCTCCGGCAGTTCGGCGGGCCGCGTTCCGAAACTGCTTCTGCCATCCGAGGTCGGCGGTAAACAGGGTCGCGGCAATGACAACGATCGAGGACGGCGTCATCGATGGCCGCGCTTTTTATCGATTCCAGGCGCAACCTCAACAGTTAGAGAAATCGACGATGCTTGAAACTGTCTGGATCGACCGAGACACGTTCCAGTTTTCGACGGTTGCATGATATACGGTTGGTCATCGACAACCGGTCCATTCGTTGTTTGCAAACACGGGGATCTCTTACTCGATCATGGAGATTAACAGCATGCGAAAACATTATCTCTCGCTTCTCTCACTGCTCGTTGCGGCCTGCATCTTGCTCGGCGGACGTGCCGTGCTTAAGGCTCAGCAAGCAAGTTCTTCGGCCGTCAAAGGGGGACGCTGGTCTGATTCAGCTACCTGGGCAGACAAAAAGGTGCCAGCCGAAGGCGCCGTTGTCACCATCAACCAGGGCATGGATGTTGTCCTCGATGTCAGTCCGCCGCCGCTGCACGGTTTGACGATTAACGGCAAACTGAGCTTCGCAAACAATAAGGATCTTGAACTGACCACCGAGTGGATCATGTTGCACGGGGAGTTGGAGATTGGTACTGAAAAGGCCCCCCACACGCGCAAGGCGACGATTACCTTCACGAACAACGTCAAAGACGAAGATATAAGTGGAGTGGGTGGAACGACCGACAAAGTTGACCGCGGGATCATGCTCATGGGCGGAACCCTGAACCTGCATGGCGATCGGACCAACACCTGGACCAAGCTGTCCAACACGGCCAACGCAGGCAGCACCTCGATACAGGTCCTGGACGCCAAAGGCTGGCGGGCCGGCGACGAGATTGTCCTCGCGTCCACGGATTTCGATCCCAGACAGGCAGAGCGGCGAACCATTTCCGCCATCAGCGGAAATACGATCACACTCGACACGAAGCTGGACTACATGCACTTCGGCAAGATCACCTTCGACGTGGATGAGCGTGGTGAAGTCGGTTTGCTGACGCGCAATATCAAGCTTCAGGCATCGGCCGACGCGGAACAATCCTTCTACGGCGGGCACGTGATGGCGATGGTCACGAGCAAGATGTTTGTCGAGGGCGTCGAGTTCAATCGAATGGGTCAGAACCTGACTCTTGCCCGGTATCCCATCCACTGGCATCTGGTCGGCGATGCAAAGGGGCAGTACATCAAAAACTCAGCGCTTCACGACACCTACAACCGCTGTGTGACCGTGCATGGTACGAATGACCTAAGCGTTGAGAACAACGTGACCTACAACACCGTCGGTCACTGCTTCTTCCTTGAAGACGGCATTGAACACGGCAACGAGTTTGTTCACAACCTCGGGATCCAGACCAAGTGCCATACGTCCAAGGCGTGCGTCCCGACCCGCCTCGCAGCAGCCGGAGAGAGCGCAAATTTTGATGATCGCCAGGCCGTCAGAGCGAATGGCCAGGCCTCAAAGGATGTCCTGCTTCCCTCGGACAACACGGTGGCGACTTACTGGATCACCAATCCGGACAACATTTTCCGCGACAACGTGGCCGCGGGTTCGGACTCGAACGGCTTCTGGATGTCATTGCCGGAGCACCCGCAGGGTAAATTCGAAGGCACGGAGATCGCCGCGAAGACCTGGCCGCGTCGAACGCCATTCCGCGAGTTCAAGGGCAACGTCGCCCACTCGAACTACGATGGTTTCATGTTCGACCGGAACATTAACGCCAATAACACTTTCGGTGTTACCGGCAACGCACATATGCCCAAGGAAAATCCCGCTGACAACAACAGCAAAACGGTGGAAACGGTCTTCGAGAATCTCACCTCCTACAAGAACCGCAATGGCGGTATCTGGGGCCGCGGTGAGATGCATGTATTCCGGAACGTGAAGGTGGCCGACAACGCCATGGGCTACACGCATGCGTCTGGTTCGGCCGGTCGTGACCCCTTTACGTCACAGGTCGTGGACTCGCTGTTCGTGGGCGAAACCGAGAACATCGGCAACCCCAACACTGACGCGGAGAAGGCTTACGGCCGCAGCTTCCCGAAGCCGCAAATGCCGGATTTTCCGATCCGCGGCTACGAGTACTACGACTACCGCCATGACGTGGTGAATGTCACCTTCCGCAACTACGAGGACAACGCCACTCGCAAGACGGGAGCGCTCTCTTACCTGATGTATACGAGCGCCGGGGTCAGTACCGAAAACGCCATCGAGCGCGCGAAATTCGTCAACGCCAAGCCGGTGTATTTCCCGCCGATGGAGCGCAAGTGGGGCAACGATAATCTAAATGGTGTCGCCTGGAAGGCCGCGGCGATCCACGACAAGGACGGCTCGGTCGGCGGTGTGCCCGACTCCTATATTCTCCTCAACGACGGCCCCAACGACAGCATTGCAACCGACGCAACGGCCTGTGAGATCAAGCCCACCTGGAACGCTGCGGTGTGCAAGGGGGATATCGGACGCTTGACTTTTGGCGGCGGCGGTGGCGGCCCGAGAGGCGGTGGTGCCGGTCCTGGCGCAGCGCCCGCGAGAGGCGGAGCTGCTGGCCCCAGCGCAGTTGCCGGTGTTCCTGGTGGTCGCGGTGCTGCTCCCGCAGGAGCCGGGGCTGGCGGTCCGGGTGCGGCCGCTGGTCCCGGCGGAGCTCCCGCTCGCGGCGCCGGTGCAGCTGCTCAGCCGCCAGTCGTTCTCAGCCGCAATGGCAGGGAGTACACCCAGACCGCGAGCAACGTACGAGCCGGTACCGAGATCAAGGTGGCCACCGAAAGGCCGTCCTTGGCCCTCACCCTGACGGAAATGGATAGCGGCTCGTGGGTGATCTTCGAGCTGCCGGGATTCACCACCGCAGCATCGGGTGCGCCGCAGAACAGCCTCGATGCGCTGCGCAAGGCCAGCAACACCTCGTACTTCAAGGACAAGGATGCACTTTGGGTCAAGGTGGTCTCCAACGGTAACGGTGCTCGCGGCCCCATTGGCGGGGGCCCTGGTGGCGGAACCAGCGTCCAGGTCAGCCGGTAAGCTGAATCCTGCCTATAAGCAAGAAAGCCCCCGGCCCTGGGCCGGGGGCTTTTTGTTCGCAAGCACGGCCAGTTCCCACAGATTCCAAAACGTGGCGGGTTCGGTCCTGCAACTCGACTTGCACTTGGGTTGTCCGAACGCTGCAAGCTTTGACAAACGCATGAACTTTGACATGGCCATATGGCTATGGCTATATTTGGCTGATGAAAACCATGGCAGCAGGCAAGTTTAAGGACGTGTGTCTAAAGACTCTGGATGACGTCTCCAAAAACCGCATCTCGATCGTTATCACCAAGAGGGGCAAGCCCCTAGCGAAGCTAGTTCCATACGCGCCTCCCGCGAAGGCGTCGAGTCTCAAAGGCAGTGTCCTGCGGGAAAAGGGCAACCCGCTAGGCACAGGGGAGTCCTGGGATGCCGACACTGATTGACACACATGCCTGGCTCTGGTGGGTTACCGAGGATCGTAGACTTTCAAGAGCGGCTGCATCCACAATTGCTCGCGCTCAGCGCAAGGACGACCTCTGGTATTCGCTTATCTCAGTTTGGGAGATCGCAAAAAAAGTTGAGAAGAAGCAAATCGTCCTCGACCGGCCTCTTGATGAGTGGCTGGACATCGCGGCAGCAATGCCTGGCCTTCATAGTTATGAAATCACCCGGCCTGTAATTACGGAAAGCTGCAGGTTGCCGCAGCCATTCCATGGCGATCCCGCGGACCAGTTCATCGTCGCTACTGCGCGGCATCATGGTGCGCTCCTGGTCACGAAGGACGAACGAATTCGTGGCTACGCCCATGTGCGCACAGCGTGGTGATCCGTTTGGAGCGTCCTCCCAAGTCGGGTCATGGATTTCAGTATCCGAAAGATTCAGAAGATACGCTTCACCTGTATCCACATGGTACGGATCCCACTGTCGGTAAAATCGCGATTCAAAAAGCGGGAAGGCGAACCTGGTGGGGAGGCCGTTGAGCTGACGACGTTCCTTTCGGGAACGTGAGTGTAGTGGGGATGATTCAGAGCATTGAAGGCTTCCCAGCAGAACTCCAAGCGTCGCTGTTCTCCAATGGGGAACGACTTGGACAGGCGGACGTCAAAGTTATTGATTCCGCCAGTCTGGAGTGTGTTGCGCCCTACGGTAGAGGTATTCGGCTGTCCAACACCCTGGATCCAGTGAACCTCCGCAGGCGAAACGCAGGAGCCGGCGTCCGGGTTGCGGTACTCGGTGTTGCAATTTCGGTCCAGGACTGCACGGCTGTTGAGAGGCGCAGTGGGATTGCTGATGTCAGGCCGGTCTACATCCCCAATGAGGTCGTTATTCCGATCGGAACCGTTGTGAACGGTGAAGGGAGCACCCGATTGAAACGAGGTGATGCCTGCGAGGGACCATCCACCAAGAGCAAGCTTCCAGGCGCCATTCGACGGGCCAGGAATCTCCCAGAGGTAGGAAAGTGACAAGCGTGAGTACGGTCAAAATCGCTTCGGCCACGATCGCGTTTGATCCCGCCCTGTGCGACTGGAATCCACGTCCGGTTCCCACCCGTCGTCTGCTCGTTGATGGCGCCACACCTTCGCTGGTGCTATCAATATTCCTGGACCAGGTATAGGAGACCGCCCCCTGGAACCTGCGCGAAAAGCGCCGCTCGATGCGCCATTGCATCGCGTGATACGCCGCATTCCCGTGGCTCGTGCGAATATCCCGCACGCCGAAATCCGGATGAAGACGTTGGCCGTTCTCCTTGTCGATCACAGGATTTGCAGTCTCCCAGGTGGTCAACTTGTGGCTTTCCGAGCCGACATAGGAACCTTCCAGCAGGAGTTTAGGAGAAAGCTGCCGCTGAAAACTTAAGGACCAACGCTCTGTATAAGGACTTCGAAAATCTGTTTCAAGAGCCCCACGCTACGAATCGAGCAAACTGATGGGCCTCGGTTCGACCGGGAGTTGCGCGGACCAGTTCGGCGAGCCGCGGCCCGACTTCGACGAGAGGATCTCGATGAACTGGCGTTCGGCGGTGAGGTGGCAAGCAACAAGGAGATCATCTGGGTGAAAAATACGTCGTAACTGATTTGGAACCCGCCGCGCCATACTGTGCTGTCTTCGCCAAACAGTTTCCCGAGCCATCCGGAACGGAAAGAAGGTGACCAGGCCAGCCCGAACGAGGGACCAAAATTATTGTTGTCCGTGTTCACGCGATTGGGTTCGAGGAACTTCGCCGGGTCGAAGCCGGAAAAGGCCGGATAACGTAATGCGTTCGCCGGCTCCCCGAAGTTTTCATAGCGGAGTCCCAGAGTCAGGCTTAACGATGGCGCGGGAAGCCATGCATCCTGGAAGAAGTAAGTCTGATGGAACTGATCCGGATGGAAGACCGTCGCGCCAAAATTCTTTCGTATGTTGCCGGAGCTTCCACTGAAGTCGTCGAGGAAATTGGCGAAGGCGGAATAGCCTGCTGCGGCGGAGTAAACAATCTGCCCGTTAAAGTAAGCGTCGGGAAGCTGATCTGAAAGCTGCCTCAGGAACTCCACCCCGTACCGATACGTGTGGCGTCCTTTTAAGTAAGTTTGTGTGTCCTGAACCAGCAGATTCTGAACTCTCCGATATGAAAGAAGATGTGACGGGACCCCTGGTGAGTCGATAGGCGGGAAACCGATACGGGGCAGCGTCCACGCCAGGGGGACGGATTGAGGCGAGATCCTCCGAGTGTCGGAGTTCTGCCTGGCGTAGGAGAAACGTAGCTCATTGGTCCATGCCGGCGATAACGAATACTGGTCGATGACGAGAGCATTCTGGTTTTGCGCAACCCGGTCCGTGACGAATCCCGGGAAGTATACCGATGCATATCGCTGTTCCCGCTGCCTTCCACGACAGGCGAATCCGTGTGAGGTAGATCCAAGTTTTCACCAGCCGTGTTCTTTGGACAATACGATCGAGGTTTTCCGCTCGTTGTGCCGACGGAGGGCACAGATCCGAAAACTCCGATCGACGTCAGGGGCACGGAATTCTCGAGGCTCGCGTAGCCTGTATGAACAGTGTGGCCGTGCTAATATCGGCGGACTAAGTTCAGCGGCCGAAAAGAATGAAACCCGTACTTGAAAGCAGACCTGCCCCTGAGGGTGCCGCCCTCTGGCGTTTTCTTGATGAGTTGAGAAATCAGCTGAAGGGTATTCGTGAGGATGACCAGAAGGCTCTGCGGTTTTCCCTACGTCTGACCCTCCAACACTTCGGGGCAACAAGTGGATGCGTCGCAGCCATCCATCACGGCCAAACTCAACCGGAGTTGATCGTGGAAATCCCGCGCCGGAGCAATTGGGATCTGAATTTGATCCGGTCGCTGGTAGAGCGAGAGCGTGTCGATGTTCCGAAGAACGTCATACTCGCGACGATCCAGCGCCGGGAACGTTTGTGGGGTGGGATCGCTTTAAAAAAGGAGGCCGGATTCGATCCGTCAGCCCAGCCTGCGCTCTTGAGGGTCGCAAAAACGATATCCGAGTCGATCGAACGGATGGATTGGGAGCGAATTGTCGAGGTTCGCGCCCGAATCGACCGGAAAGTGATGGAGCAACTCCGGCCGAAGGATCTCTTCTATCAAATCCTTCATGGCCTGCGATCCCTGACTCGGTATGACCATTCCTCGGCGCTGCTGATTTCAGACGAACGCGAACGCACGCTCGAGTTAGTAGCGGAACAGGTGGCGTGGCTCAAGGGCAAGAGTCGGCGTATCGGCCTCAGGCTTCCTTTAAACAGGGACATCCTGAACTTGATGCAGGATGCGACCGTGTTCGGTTTCGACCGCTTCAACGATGCCTGGCGCGACTGGCCAGGGCAGGAGGCATCTTCTCTTGCAAAAATGCTTGACTACAACGATAGCGCCTCCGGAGTCGAGCTTTCCGAAGCCGCCATGCTCTGCGCTCCGCTGGCGACTCGCGACGGTCTTCTGGGTGTTCTGAAGGTATCGGCTCGGCATTCAGGTGCATTCGGAGCCTATGAAGCGAATCTGGTGCAGCGTTTCATGCCCCTGGCAGCGGTGGCCATTCAGAACTCCCACAGAACAGTCACGCTCGAAGCGAAAATGTTGGAAGCGGAAAAGAAGCACGCGGTCGCGAATCTCGTTCGCGGTGTGTCCCACGACGTGAATAATGCATTGGGTTCGGTGCTGCCGCTGGTTCAACAAATACTGGCTGATGTTCAAGGTAATCGGCTCGATCTGAGGGTGCTCGCCGATGACCTCTTCCAAATAGAGCAATCCCTTCAAACGTGCCGGCGGATTTTCGGGGGCATGCTCTCGCTGGCGAGAGGCGTGAGCCAGGGCACAACTCATGCGAATGTGCGGCGGGCCATGGACAGTACTCTCGCCATTTTGCGAGACGGCATCGAGCGCCAGAAGATTCGGCTGTCACTCGAGTTCCCGGAGGCGTTGCCGTTCATCCGCGCTTCACAAGGCGATCTCGAACAACTGCTTCTGAACCTTGCTACAAACGCACGCGACGCGATGCCGGAGGGCGGAGAGCTCAGCGTTACCGCCAGCCGAGTCGAAGGCCGGTTGCAGGTGACGATCCGAGACACAGGGTGTGGAATCGCGCCCGAACACATTGCGCGGATCCAGGAACCGTTTTTTACCACCAAAAGCAACGGAAGTGGTTTGGGCTTGTCCATTTGTCGATCCATCATTTGGAATATTCGAGGAGAAATGAAGATTGAGAGCCAGCTCGGATCGGGAACTACAATCCGCGTGATTTTACCGATCCACGATGACAACTCACCGGGGGTCGCGTTGTGAGCACCGCGCGCGTCCTCATCGTCGACGACGAAAACGGAATGCTGCGATCGGCGGAGCGCGTTCTCGGACGCGATTATCGAGTTGTCACCTCGCGTTCGCCCGTTGAGGCGATTCCGCTGGCGAAAGAATTTAAGCCCGATCTTGCGATTCTGGATATTCAGATGCCGGGAATGGATGGATTCGAATTGATGGAGAAGCTCCGGGAACAAGACCACGGGATGGACTTCATCCTGATGACGGGCAGTATCCACGAACTGGACGCAAAGCTCATTCAGGCAATTCGCAGAGAAGCGTTTTATTTCTTACAAAAGCCTTTCGACCGCGAAGTGTTGCAAACGCTGGTCGAGAGGTGCCTGAAACTAAGGCGTCTCGATCTTGAGAATCGCAGCCATGTGTCCCGCATGGAGAAGGAACTAGCCGAGGCACGCGCATTCCAACAAAGCCTGCTTCCGCCGGAACATGCGCGGATAGGTGGCGTGACGGTGAATGCCCGTTACATCCCATACGCCGAATTGGCCGGTGACTTTTATGACTATGCTCTCAAATCCGATTCCGCGACGCTTCTGGTCGCAGACGTCTCCGGCCACGGCGCCAGCGCGGCAATGCTCACCGGAGTCGTAAAATCGGCGTTTCACGCCGCGAACGCGGAATACTACGAACCCTCCGCAGTAGTGACTAGAGTGTCGAATGGAATTCGCGCCTTCAGCCACCATCATTTTGTGACGATGATCTGCATTCGAATCCGGCAAGCGATGCTGGACTTCGTCAATGCCGGACATCCGGCGGGCATTGTCTGGGGCCGCGACACGAACCTTCGGTTGCTCGAGTCGACCGGTGCACTGATTTCGCCGGCCTTCGAATTGGACTGGGAGCAACATTCAATTCCGGTACAGGCCGGCGATCGGATCCTGCTTTTGAGCGATGGAATCACGGACGTCGAAGGTGAAGCCGGCACCTACGGCTTCGATAGGATCGTCGGTGATGCGGTGAACAGCCCTGACAACGGGCGCGTATTGCTAGATCGGATCGTCAACAACGTGCGGCATTTTTCCGGCGGCCGTCCATTCCACGACGATCTCACCATGGTGCTCGCGGAGCTGTAATTTCGGGAACGCAAACGTTTGCCTGTCCGACACCGCACTATCTCTCCGGCGATGGGTGTATGCTTCTCGCTAATCCGATGTCTGAAATTCCAACGATGAAGGGGGCGTCTGCTAACCCGCAATCGCCTGACGTAACGAAGCTACTGCTGGCGTGGGAGGCGGGCAACACGGGGGCTCTCGATCAATTGCTTCCGGTCGTTTATCGTGAATTGCGCAGGATGGCACGCCGATTCATGGCGACTGAGAATCCCGGCCACACACTTCAGGCGTCGGCGCTTGTGAACGAAGCCTATCTCCGACTGGTTGACTTCCAACAAATGGGGTGGCAGAGTCGCGCGCACTTTTTCGGCGTCGCCGCGCAGTTGATGCGGCGGATACTCGTGGACTTTGGGCGTCGGCGTCACTATCTCAAACGAGGAGCGGGCCTGCGTCCCGTGACTCTTAACGTGGCTCTGGACAAGGCTGCGGAAAAAACAACGAACATCGTTGCACTGGACGACGCATTGACTGCGCTTGCCCGAGTCGACCCGCGAAGCGTACGCGTCGTCGAGATGCGTTTCTTCGCAGGGTTGACCGTGGACGAAACAGCGGAAGCGCTGAAGGTGTCCCCAGAGACGATCCGGAGAGATTGGAGACTTGCCAAAGTGTGGCTTCGGCGGGAAATGCGAAGAGGTGGGGCATGAACCCGGCGCGTTGGCATCAAATCAAGAGTCTGTACAACCAGGCTCTGGAAATGGAGGCCGCCGACCAGGCGGCCTTTCTTCGGAAAGCCTGCGGCCCCGATCGCGATTTGCAGCGTGAGTTGGAGGAGCTTCTCGCGGAAGGACCGCAAGCATCGAGTCTTTTTGAGAAGGAAGCGTTAAGGAGAATCGCGCTTGAGTTCGCCGAACCGGCGATACCGGCCTCGCAATCGTGGATTGGCCGTCAGGTAGGCAACTACCAGTTTCTGTCTCTGGTAGGCGCCGGCGGCATGGGGGAGGTCTATCGAGCGCACGACACGAAGCTAAAACGTGACGTCGCGATCAAGATCCTCCCTCGCGAGTTTTCCGTCGAGCCGGATCGCGTCGGCCGGTTCCGGCGTGAAGCCGAACTTCTCGCCGCCCTCAATCATCCCAATATCGCAGCGATCTATGATCTTGAAGAAGCCGTCGGATCGCTTTTCCTCGTGCTGGAGCTTGTGGAGGGCGAGACGCTGGATCAACGATTGAAGCGTGGCGCCATCCCCCTTGATGAAGCTTTGCAGATTGCGGCACAGCTCACCGATGCCCTCGCGGCTGCGCACGAACGCGGCATTATCCATCGAGATCTGAAGCCCGCCAACATCAAGCGGACGCCCGAAGGCAGAGTGAAGGTGCTGGATTTCGGGCTCGCAAAGGCTTTTGCCAACGAAGCGATGGACGCGCCACCGTCGAATTCACCGTCGCAGACGTCGTCGACGCCCGGAATGATTCTGGGAACTGCGGCCTACATGTCTCCAGAGCAGGCAAGTGGAAGTGCGGTGGACCGTCGCACCGACATCTTCGCGTTCGCTGTAGTGCTGTACGAAATGCTGGCGGGCCAGCGGGCATTCCCTGGGGAGACAACAGGATCTGTTCTGGCGGCAGTGATTCGAGCGGAACCAGATTGGCGAAACCTTCCGGCAGACACCCCAGCTGGAATTCGCCGGCTCCTGCGACGGTGTCTGCAGAAGGATCGCACCCGCCGTCTTCAAACTGCGGGAGATGCGCGGATCGAAATCGACGAGGCCTCGAATCAACCTCAATTGGACAATGACCTCGCTCGTGAAGCGTCATCCCGCAGCCGGCTCGGATGGACGGCATGGACAGCCGTGGTGGTGGCGTTGTTGATCACTGTTGTGCTGGCAGTCTGGACGTGGCGAGTGCCGGTCATGCCGAATGCTACTGAAGCGCGCCTCGACCTCATCACGCCGCCAACCACGGAACCGGTCTCCCTCGCGATTTCGCCGGATGGACTGAAGATCGTCTACGTGGCTGGCTCCGAGGCATCCTTGTGGGTACGTGACCTCGATTCCATTTCGGCACAGCCTTTGGCGGGCACTAACGGCGCCACGTATCCTTTCTGGTCGCCAGACAGCCGGTCCATCGGCTTCTTTGCGGAGGGCAAGCTCAAACAGATCAACACGGTCAGCGGATTTGTAGAAACGCTTTCTACCGCTACATCGGGCCGGGGCGGCGCCTGGGGGCCCGACGGCACCATCATTTTTTCCGCGAGTGTCAGCAGTCCCATTCTTCGCTTGCCTCCCGGAGGCGGCGATCCCATGGCGATCACGCAACTGGAGTTACTGGGTCACGGCAGTCACCGGTATCCGCATTTTTTCCCGGATGGAAGACACTTCCTTTACTTCGCACAAGGCAGCTCGGAAGGCATCTACATCGGTGATCTCGATAGCCCTGAGAGACGGTTCTGGTTGGACGCATCGGACAGTTTTGGAGGTTCTGGCTGGTTTTCTTCAGGAAAGGTTCTGTTCCTTCGCAAGGGATCGCTGTTCGCTCACGACTTCGACCCTGCCCGTCTCGCATTGCTCGGCAAACCATTTCTGGTCGCAGCGCCGCCGCCTGGTGGCCTGCAAATTCGGGTAGTGTCCGCGTCCACCAATGGGCGTATCGTCTATCGCGTGGCCCCGGCGGGCGGCGGGCCGCGTCAGCTTTCCTGGCTCGATCGGTCCGGCAAGGAGATTGAGAAGGTCCGCGGTCTCGACTACGGAATCTACCCGGAACTATCGCGTGACGGCCGCTTCGTCTCGATGAGAACCAACCTCAACGGGAATACGGATATTACCCTTCTCGAAATAGGCGGTAGAACCATCCCGTTTACGTATGATCCCAAAATTGATGTTAGGGGAATCTGGTCGCCGGATAGCCGCCGTCTCGTGTTCAGCTCAAACCGGAAGGGTGTGTACAGCATCTATGCGAAGCTTACGAAAGGCGCCCCCGCGAGCGAAGAACTGCTGTTGGAGACGGGACGGCCGATATTCCCTTTCGACTGGTCACTGGATGGCCGGTTCATCCTTTTTGGACAAGAAGAAAAGTTGGGCAACAATGACCTTTGGATCCTCCCTCTGGATGGCGACCGGAAGCCGTTTCCAGTCGTTCAGACAAACGACGATGAATCGTGGGCTCAGTTCTCCCCCGACGGAAAGTGGATCGCGTACAGGTCGAACGAGTCCGGCCATTATGAGATTTACGTGCGACCCTTTCTCAAAAGCATGGTTGGCGATAAGCGGCAGGTTTCCGTGAACGGTGGCTCCTTTGTTCAATGGGGCGATGGCGAAAAGGAACTGTTCTACATCGCGCCCGAAAACCGGCTGATGGCTGTTCCACTCCGCGTTGATCCAAACAGTCTCTCGATTCAATCCGATGCCCCCAGTTCGCTATTTGCCACTCACCTCGGAGGCGCCTGGCAAGCCCCACCGGGCCGAGAGTACGTGTTCCGGAATGGGCGGTTCCTCATGAATACAGCCTTGGACGAACCCCTCTCTCCCATTTCCATCATCCTGAATTGGAAGGCCAAACCCTGAGCCGAATCGAATCCTCTGTTAGGACGTTCTGAGTTTTGAGTGCGAGTTTTGAGTGGTGTGAAGACGGGATCCGGCTTTACTCAAAACTCACAACTCATTACTCACGACTCAACAGCTCTGTCTAGTGTTCGTCCTCGGGGTCGTCCCGCAGAATCCGGATTGTGCCCTGAAAGCATGGGCCGGCGGGTGCGCCATCGCAGTTCGTCATACTTTGGAATCGAACACGGACTCGTGCGCCTGTTCGCCATCCATCCATAACGACACCCTCCAATAAGCCGAGACCCGCAGCAGTCGACCCGCCCTGGATGAGCGCCGTGAAGGAGCGGTTACCCGAAGAGACTTTATAGATTGGCCAGAGTTGAGCAATTTTGCCGTCGGTACTTGCTTTTCGATAAAGCACCTCAGCTGCAAAAGCTCCAGGGGCATCACCCCCCGCAAAGCCTGTAAAGAGAATGATGTTCTGCCCGGGATCGGCGGGCCCGAACGGTGCAACTGGCGCAGGGGTCACCCCGGTTCTCCACTTCGTGAAGGTGACCTCGAAGGTTTGATGGTTTTCGGACTGCCCCTGCGGGCCGGCAGCCACGGCGGGTGAAATCTGAAGCGTTAACAGGATTACGCTCATCAGAGACGCGAAACGCGTCGCGATACGAGTGGTTTTCATAAGTCTCCTATAGTTAATGCTGTTTGCTGGCTGGTGACTTCGGGCGATGTCGTGCCGAGTCCCAGCTGCGTTTGTTGTCCTCGCTGATTAAAAGCGTGAAGCAAGCTGAAAAGCGGTAACGGGAGTGAACAATCTTTCGTCAGCTTGTTGCCGGCACCATGTTGCTGCCTATCGTGCTTTTCTCGCCGCGTTCTTCACAAAAAGGCCTGCGAAAATTGTTGTAAATCCGAGCCCCGCGCACTAGCTTTACGTTTACCCAGAAAATCAGACACAGGCTAAGGAGGCCAAAATGTTCAAGAACACCAAGCGCATTGCTGTTTTTGCCGCATTGGTTTCTATAAGTCTCGTCGCGCCGATTGCTGACGCGCAACAACCCAATGTCGTGGTCCAGTGGAATCAGATCATGCAATCCTTATATGGGCCCGGCGCTTCCAGTTTTCAACGCACATTAGCGATGGTGAATATCGCGATGTTCGACGCGATCAACGCGATCGACCGCACTTACACGCCCTATCGCGTGGATGTCAATGCTTCGCGCGGCGCATCCGAGGAAGCGGCGGCGGCGCAGGCTGCTCGTGACGTGCTGACTGCACTGTTTCCAGGGCAGCAGAGCACCTTTGACAATGCTTTGGCAGCGCAATTGGCCGGCATCCCTCGAGGATTGGCTCAGCAGGGAGTGGAAATCGGCCACGCAGTAGCCCGAGAGATCCTGAACTGGCGGCTAAATGACGGTTGGCCTCCCGTAATCACGCCCGATCCCAACTATGTTCTGCCTCCGCTTCCGGGACTGTGGCAGCCAACGCCGCCAGCAAACAGCTTCGCGACTTTTACGTTCTATCCCAACGTACTGCCGTTCGCTCTCGTGAGCAGTACGCAGTTTCTTCCGCCTCCTCCGCCGACTCTGACCAGCGCGCGTTACGCTCAAGACCTCAACGAAACGAAGCTACTCGGCTCGGCGACAAGCGCGGTCCGGACTCCCGAGCAGACACTCATCTCGCAACTTTTTGCGGGCGTGAACACCAATATGGGGTTCTTACACGTCTGGGAGATAGTGGCTGCCGGTGTCTCGCAGAGCCAACACCAGTCGCTCGTCGACACGGCTCGAACGTTCGCTCTGCTCGGTGTCGGTTTACACGACGGGTTGCAAACGTCGCTTACAAGCAAGTTTGTGTATGGACTCTGGAGGCCGGTCACGGCGATCCGGCAAGCAGATACGGATCTAAATCCAGCCACGGTAGCCGATCCGACGTGGCTTCCGCTGCTTGCTACCCCGCCTTATCCTTCTTATGCCGGCAACGCCGCATGTCTCAGCGCAGCGGCCGCACGGGCGCTTCAACTCGCTTTTGGTCGCGACGATATTCCATTTTCAGTCACCTGGATTCGAACAGGGGGTCTCCCCAACGTGACGCTGTCCTTCTCCAGCTTTTCGGACCTGGCTAACCAACAGGCCCGCAGCCGCATTTATGGCGGCATCCATTACCAGTTCGATTCAGATGCGAGTCAATTCGTGTGTCCAAAGGTGTCGGAGTACACATACTCGCATTTTATGTTGCAGCGCCGCTGACAGGAGGGGATGCAGAACGGCGAATCCCCCTGCTCGTTTACCGCCGCGAAGGCGGGTTACAAATACTCACATCGCAGTAGGTGCGAAGGCGTACACACCGCGATCGCCCTGCCAGCATCGAAAGAAAACGGACGCTACTGGCAATCTGGACCGGTTCCTTTAATTTCGATTGCTGTCGTGGTCGAAGCTGTATGTCCCGTCCCAGCGCCAACTCGGGCCGCCCAAATACGTGACATTGATTCGAGCCTGGAATCCGGCGAACTGTCCGGTCCCGTCAGAAAATGTGCAGAGTCCAGTGGCGGTTGTCATATCTACAGTACAACGACCGAGTGCTCGGTTGCCCTGCCCGGAGTCGAGGACAACGTTAGTGTCCAAGAACCCTACCTGCAAATTGGCGGCCTGTGTGTAATAGACCTTTGTACCCGAAGTAATCGGCCCGAAATCCGATGATGTGAAAGTGCAGAATTCCCAAGGCAAACCGTGGTACTGCGAGCATTCTTTCTCGGCACGGAGATTTCCCTTTTTCTCAGCCGCCGACATGGAGACGGCGAGAACTGCACCAGCGAGCAGGACGAGGGCGAAGCGTGTGGTCGAAAGTCTGAGTTTCATTGTGTTTTCCTTTCTGGGTTGTCTTCACTGGTTAAAGCGTGAACCATCGGAAAAAATCAGCAACGCGTGAAAAATTCTCGGCGGATCACCGGTAGGTACCCTGTGGTAGTCGGCGTGGGTGCCACGGGATATACTCGCGACGACTATTAAGCGTCCATAGAATCAATAGTAAGGTGTAAATGAGGACATCAGAATCCGCTGAAGTCACCAGACTCTTGTTAGCGTGGGGAGACGGGGACGAAGCGGCACTCGAACAGCTCCTTCCCGTCGTTTACCGGGAGTTGCACAGAATGGCCCGACGCTACATGGCAGGAGAGCGTCTCGACCATACGCTTCAAGCTTCAGCGCTCGTTAACGAAGCCTATCTGAAACTGGTCGATGTCCGGCAGATGCAGTGGAAGAATCGCGCTCAGTTCTTCGGGGTCTGCGCTCAAATGATGCGGCGGATTCTCGTGGATTTCGGACGCCGGCAACGTTACCTGAAGCGCGGAGCCGGCGTCCGCCCTGTGACACTTAACGAAGATCTGGTGATGGCTGAAGCGCAAACCACGAATCTCCCTGCCCTGGACGATGCCTTGAATGCGCTTGCGACTATGGATCCGCGAAAGGCACGGGTCGTCGAACTGCGTTTTTTTGCAGGTCTAAGCGTGGATGAGACCGCAGAAGTGCTCGAGGTTTCCCCGGATACCGTTGTGCGGGACTGGAGAATGGCCAAGGTATGGCTTCATCGGGAACTTAAAAACAATGGCGCGGCGTGAACCCGATGAGATGCATGATCTAAGGCAGTGACTCATGGCTTCGCCTTCCAGTCCAGGATGATTGAAATGGGCGAGACAGGTTCGTCCAACGCCGTATTCATCAGGAACCGCCCGTCCCGGAACACGTACTCCCTGCCGGGAGGAGCTTGCCACGCGCCTCCGAGGCGGGTGGCAAATAGCGCAACAGGGGCATCGGACTGAACCGAGAG
>Ga0207711_10001474_pt1 | contig 21928 bp, 19 predicted proteins | sample KBSS34metaG_FD_184401 | JGI IMG/M metagenome (GOLD analysis project Ga0207711, IMG submission 184401) | Switchgrass rhizosphere microbial communities from Kellogg Biological Station, Michigan, USA - KBS S3-4 metaG (SPAdes) (version 2) | ecosystem: Host-associated > Plants > Roots > Rhizosphere...
TCGCCCGCGCAGTTGTCGCAGCGCCCGCCCTTGACGTTGAAGCTGAAGCGGCCCGGCTGGTAGCCGCGTGCCTTGGCCTCGATCGTCTCCGAGAACAGAGTGCGCATCCGGTCGAAGACGCCCGTGTAGGTCGCCGGGTTGGAGCGCGGCGTGCGGCCAATGGGCGCCTGGTCGACATGGACCACCTTGTCGAGCTGCTCGAGACCGGTGACCCGCTTGTGCTTGCCGGGCACCTGTTTGGCACCGTTGAGCTGGTTGGCGAGCACCTTGTAGAGGATGTCGTTGACCAGGCTGGACTTGCCAGACCCACTCACCCCCGTGACGGCGATGAATGCACCGAGCGGGAAGCTCACCGACACGTCCTGCAGGTTGTTGGCCCTGGCGCCCTCGACCGTGATCTGCCGCTTCTTGTCGATCGGGCGGCGCTTCACCGGCAGTTCGATCGAACGGCGGCCCGCGATGTAGTCGCCGGTGAGGGAACGGTGATTGTCGAGCAACGAAGCGTAATCACCGGAGTGCACGACCTCGCCGCCGTGCTCGCCCGCGCCCGGCCCGATGTCGACGATCCAGTCGGCGGTGCGGATGGTGTCTTCATCGTGCTCGACGACGATCAGCGTGTTGCCGAGGTTCTTGAGCTTGACCAAGGTCTCGATGAGCCGGCGGTTGTCACGCTGGTGCAGGCCGATGCTCGGCTCATCGAGCACGTAGAGCACTCCGGTCAGACCGGATCCGATCTGCGTCGCCAGCCGGATGCGCTGCGCCTCGCCGCCTGACAGTGTCGCCGCTGCGCGCGCCATGGTCAGGTAGCTGAGCCCGACCTCGAGGAGGAACTCGAGCCGCAGCCGGATCTCGCGCAGCACCTGCACCGCGATCTTGGCCTCGCGCGGGGTGAGCTCGAGGGCATCCATGAAGTCGTGGGCCTGGGCGAGGCTCAGCTCGGACACCGCCGAGATGCTGTGGCCGGCCACCGTCACGGCGAGCACCTCGGGTTTGAGGCGCTGGCCGTCGCAGACCGGGCAGGGGATCTCGCGCAGGTACTCGCTGTAGCGCTGCTGGGTCCATTCGCTGTCGGCCTCGAGGTACTTGCGCTCGATGTAGGGCATGACGCCCTCGAAGCCGGTCGAGTACTTCATGGTGCGGCCGTAGCGGTTCTTCCACTGCACCTGCACCTGAAAGTCGTTGCCCCGCAGGATCGCGTCCTGCACTTCGGGCCTCAGCTTTCCCCATGGGGTGTCGAGGTCGAAGTCGAGGTCGCGCCCGAGACCCTCCAGCAGCCGCTGGAAGTAGCTGTACATCCCCTTGCCGCCTTGGTTCCACGGCAGCACGACGCCCTCATTGAGCGTCAGGCTCGGGTCGCCGATGAGCAGCTCGCCGTCCACGGCCATCTTGGTGCCGAGCCCTGAGCACTCCGGGCAGGCGCCGAACGGGGCGTTGAACGAGAAGGTGCGCGGCTCGATCTCGGTGAGGGCGATCGGGTGGCCGTTGGGGCAGCTCAGCTTCTCGCTGAAGGTGCGGAACGCCGCATCCCCCTCGAGATCGATGAAGTTGATCATCACCAGGCTGTCGGTCAGCCCGAGCGCGGTCTCGATGGAATCGGTCAGGCGAGTCAGCAGATCGTCGGATGCCACCAGCCGGTCGACGACGACGGCGATGTCGTGCTTGATCTGCTTCTTGAGCACGGGCGGCTCGGTGAGCTGGATCAGCTCACCGTCGACGAGGGCGCGCGAGTAGCCGCCGGCCGCGAGTTCTTTGAACAGGTCGACGAACTCGCCCTTCTTCTGCGAGATCATCGGCGCCAGCACCTGGTATCGGGTGCCGGTCTCGAGTTCCATCAACTGGTCGGCGATCTGCTGCACGGTCTGGCGCTGGATGGGCTCGCCGCAGACCGGACAATGTGCAATGCCGATGCGCGCCCAGAGCAGGCGCATGTAGTCGTAGATCTCGGTGATCGTTCCGACCGTCGAACGGGGATTGCGGTTCGTCGATTTCTGGTCGATGCTCACCGCAGGCGAGAGACCCTCGATGAAGTCGACATCCGGACGGTCGACCTGCCCGAGAAACTGGCGCGCATAGGCCGACAGCGACTCGACATAGCGCCGCTGGCCCTCCGCGAAGATCGTGTCGAAGGCGAGACTCGACTTGCCCGAACCAGACAGACCCGTGAAGACCACCAAGGAGTCGCGAGGGATCTCGAGGTCCACGTTCTTGAGGTTGTGGACCCGAGCACCTCGAACGCTCAGCCTCTGGGAACCCCCAACAGGGTGAACACCTTCGGATTGGATCGACACTGTAGTCATTCTACGGAGGCCACCGACATCGGGCTGGGTCCCGTCTGCGCCCAGAGCGAAGCACCGTCAGCTACCTGACGTGACCCACCGACTCCATCTGCCGCAGCTCGCGCTTCATCTCGGACAGCTCGTCGCGCAACCGGGCAGCCAGCTCGAACTTGAGCTCGCCGGCGGCCTGCAGCATCTGCTCGTTCAGGTCGGCGATGATCGCCTCGAGCTCGTTGGCTCCTGCGGCTCCCACACCCTCTCGGCGCAGGTTGGGTGTCGGCGCGCGCTTCTTGCCGTCGCGACCGCCGCCTTGCCGCGACGAGAGGAGGGCCGCGGTGTCGGCGCCCTCGCGCGCGAGGACGTCGGTGATGTCGGCGATCCGCTTGCGCAGCGGCTGCGGGTCGATCCCTCGTTCGGTGTTATAGGCGACCTGCTTCTCGCGGCGCCGGTCGGTCTCGTCGATGGCCTGCTTCATCGAGTCGGTGAGATTGTCGGCGTACATGTGCACCTCGCCCGACACGTTGCGCGCCGCGCGACCGATGGTCTGGATCAGCGAGGTCGAGCTGCGCAGGAAGCCCTCTTTGTCGGCATCCAGGATCGCCACAAGCGACACCTCGGGCAGGTCGAGGCCCTCGCGCAGCAGGTTGATGCCGACGAGCACGTCGTACACGCCCTGCCGCAGCTCGGTGAGCAACTCGACGCGTCGGAGGGTGTCGACATCGGAGTGCAGGTAGCGTACGCGCACGCCGTGCTCCCCGAGGAAGTCGGTGAGCTCTTCGGCCATCTTCTTGGTCAGGGTGGTCACCAGCACGCGCTCGTTGCGCTCGGCGCGCACCCGGATCTCTTCGAGCAGGTCGTCAATCTGCCCCTTGCTCGGCTTGACGACGATCTGCGGGTCGATCAGTCCGGTCGGCCGGATGATCTGCTCGACCACCCCGTCGGCGATCCCCATCTCGTACCGGCCCGGTGTTGCCGACAGATAGACCTTCTGCCCGACGCGGCCCAGGAACTCTTCCCACCGAAGCGGACGGTTGTCGAGCGCGCTCGGCAGCCGGAACCCGTGCTCGACGAGCGTGCGCTTGCGGCTCGCGTCGCCCTCGTACATCGCACCGATCTGCGGCACGGTGACGTGCGACTCGTCGATCACGACCAGGAAGTCGTCGGGGAAGTAGTCGAGCAGGGTATTCGGCGGTTGGCCCGCTACGCGGCCGTCGATGTGCCGCGAATAGTTCTCGATGCCGTTGCAGAAGCCGATCTGCTCCATCATCTCGAGGTCGAACCCGGTGCGCATACGCAGGCGCTGGGCCTCGAGCAGCTTGCCCTGACGCTCGAACTCGGCCAGGCGCTCGGCCAGCTCGGCGCGGATCGTGACCAGCGCGCGCTGCAACGCCTCGGTGCTCGCGGCGTAATGAGTGGCCGGGAAGACGGCGACAGCATCCAGCTTCTTGATCACGTCGCCGGTCAGCGGATGCAGTGTGTACAGCGCTTCGATCTCGTCGCCGAACATCTCGATGCGGATCGCGTGCTCTTCGTAGACCGGAATGATTTCGATCGTGTCGCCCCGCACGCGGAACTTGCCGCGCGAGAAGTCGACGTCATTGCGCTCGTACTGCATGTTGATGAAGCGCCGCACCAGCTTGTCGCGCGAGATGTGCTCGCCGACCTGCAGCGCCGTCATGGCGCCCAGGTACTCTTCGGCGGCGCCGAGACCGTAGATGCACGACACCGTCGAGACCACGACCACATCGCGGCGGCTCAGGAGTGAGTTGGTGGTGGAGTGCCGCAGTCGCTCGACCTCGGCGTTGACCGAGGAGTCTTTCTCGATGAAGGTATCGGTCTGCGGCACGTAGGCCTCGGGCTGGTAGTAGTCGTAGTAGCTGACGAAGTACTCGACCGCGTTGTTCGGCATCAGCTCGCGGAACTCGTTGGCCAACTGCGCGGCCAGGGTCTTGTTGTGCGAGAGCACAAGTGTCGGCCGCTGGACCTGCTCGATGAGCCAGGCGGTGGTGGCGGACTTGCCCGTACCGGTGGCGCCGAGCAGGACCACGTCGGTCTCACCGGCATTGATGCGGTGGGCGAGTTCGGCGATGGCGGCCGGCTGGTCGCCGCTGGGCATGTACTCGCTCACGACCTCGAAAGGTCTGACCGAACGGGTGGGCTCCATGATTCCAGCCTAGGTCTGGCCGCCGACACGCGCTGAGAGCTTCTCCCACAGCGCATCGGCCTGCGCCAGCGTCTGCTCCAGGGTTCCGTTCGAGTCGATGACGACGTCGGCGATCGCCAGGCGTTCGGTGTTCGTCGCCTGCGAGTTGATCCGGTGCATGGCCTCGTCGCGCGTCATGCCGCGCAGCTCGATCATGCGACTGATGCGCGTCTCGGTGCTCGCGTTCACCACGACGATCACGTCGAACTCATCGGTGCGGCCGGCGTCGACGAGAAGCGGGACGTCGTAGACCACGATCGCGTCCGGGTCGGCGGCCGCCGCGGCCGCGAACAATTCTTTGGAGCGCGCGCCGACCGCCGGATGAGTGATCGCATTGAGCGCTGCGCGCTTCTCGGGCGACTCGAAGATGAGTGCGCCCAGGGCTGCCCGATCGAGGCTCCCGTCGGAGGCGATGACCGAGTCGCCGAACTCCTCGGCGATCCGCGCCAGGGCCGGGGTGCCCGGTTCCACGACCTCGCGGGCGATCCGGTCGGCGTCGACCACAACCGCGCCGTGCTCGGCGAGCCGGGTGGCCACTACGGACTTGCCGGAGGCGATCCCCCCTGTGAGGCCGATCAACTGCATCCGATGAGCGTACCGGCTGCCGCTGCTAGCCTCTGGTCATGTTCGAGGTCCTCACCGGAGCGGGGCTGGCGACCGCCGCGGGGCTGAACGCATACATCCCATTGCTGGCGATCGGGTTGCTCAGCCGCTTCACCGATCTGGTCAATCTCCCGTCGGGATGGGCGTGGCTCGAGAACGGGTGGGTCCAGATCATCCTCGGCGTGCTCCTGGTGATCGAGATCATCGCCGACAAGGTTCCGGCCGTCGATTCGGTCAACGACTGGATCCAGACCATCGTGCGTCCCGCAGCGGGAGGGATCGTCTTCGGCTCCGGAACTGCGGCGCAGACGGCGACCGTGACCGATCCGGCGAGCTTCTTCACCAGCAACGCCTGGGTGCCCATCCTCATCGGCGTGCTTCTCGCTCTGACCGTGCATATCGGCAAGACCGTGGTGCGGCCAGGTGCGAACCTCGCCACCGCCGGATTCGCTGCTCCCGTGCTGAGTACGGTTGAAGACGTGTTCAGCGCGGTCATGTCGGTGGTCGCGCTCCTTCTGCCGGTGCTCGTCATCGTCGGGCTCGCGGGGCTGGTCGCCGGAGCAATCGGACTGACGCGTCGCATGCGCCGACGGCGAGCCGATGATCCGGCTGTGCCGCCAGTGCCGCCGGTGCCGACCGCGCCGACACCGGATCGCACTGCGGGCTGACCGACCCGAGACACACGAAGGCCGGACGCTCGCGCGCCCGGCCTTGTGCTTGCTGAGATCTTTGCTGGTATCGCCTAGCTGTTCGAGCTGAGCTTCTCGCGCAGCGCGGCGAGTGCCTCATCGTCGGCGAGCGTGCCGGCGCCGGCCGACTCGCTCGAGAACGAGTTGCCGCTCGAAGCCGTCGACGACGAGGACGCCGGACGCAGCTCGTCATCGGCCGCTGACTCCTCGGCGGCGATGATCTGCTTCTTGTGGGCCTCCCAGCGGACCTGGGCGGCTGCGTACTCCTGCTCCCACGCCTCGCGCTGGGTGTCGAAGCCCTCGAGCCACTCGCCGCTGGTCGCGTCGAAGCCCTCGGGGAACTTGTAGTTGCCCTGCTCGTCGTACTCGGTGACCATGCCGTACAGCGCGGCCAGGCCGGAGTCGAACTCGGTGTTGTTCGGGTCGATGCCCTCGTTCGCCTGCTTCAGCGAGAGCGAGATGCGGCGGCGCTCCAGGTCGATGTCGATGACCTTGACGAAGACCTCGTCGCCGACCGACACGACCTGCTCGGCGAGCTCGACGTGCTTGCCGCTGAGCTCCGAGATGTGAACGAGGCCCTCGATACCCTCCGCCACGCGCACGAAGGCGCCGAACGGGACGAGCTTGGTGACCTTGCCGGGAGCGATCTGCCCGATGGCGTGGGTGCGGGCGAAGACCTGCCACGGGTCTTCCTGGGTCGCCTTCAGCGAGAGCGACACGCGCTCGCGCTCCAGGTCGACCTCGAGGATCTCGACCGTGACTTCCTGACCGACCTCGACGACCTCGCTGGCGTGCTCGATGTGCTTCCACGAGAGCTCGGAGACGTGGACGAGGCCGTCGACCCCGCCGAGGTCGACGAAGGCGCCGAAGTTGACGATCGAGGACACGACGCCCTTGCGGACCTGGCCCTTCTGGAGGTTGTTGAGGAAGGTGCTGCGCGACTCGCTCTGCGTCTGCTCGAGCAGCGCGCGGCGGCTCAGCACCACGTTGTTGCGGTTCTTGTCGAGCTCGAGGATCTTGGCCTCGATCTCTTGGCCGAGGTACGGCGTGAGGTCGCGAACGCGGCGCAGCTCGATGAGCGAGGCCGGAAGGAAGCCGCGGAGCCCGATATCGACGATCAGGCCGCCCTTGACGACCTCGATGACCGAGCCGGTGACAACGCCATCCGATTCCTTGATCTTCTCGACGTCGCCCCATGCACGCTCGTACTGGGCGCGCTTCTTGGAGAGGATGAGACGACCCTCTTTGTCCTCCTTCTGAAGGACGAGGGCTTCGACCACGTCGCCGACGTTGACGACCTCAGAGGGGTCGACGTCGTGCTTGATGGAGAGTTCGCGCGAGGGGATGACACCCTCGGTCTTGTAGCCGACGTCGAGGAGGACCTCGTCACGGTCGATCTTGACGACGGTTCCTTCGATGAGGTCGCCGTCGTTGAAGAACTTGAGGGTCAGTTCGACCGCGGCCAGAAAATCCTCAGCAGATCCGATGTCGTTGATGGCGACCTGCTTGGTGGCCGTGGCGGTCGTTGCGGTTGTCATGTACTAGTTGCTCCGATGATTCCTGCGGCCGGGATGGCGCACAGGGGTGAAGGCCACGGACGTGGTGAATGGCTGTGATGTGTCGCCCGAGGCAGGCTGATATGGATGTCGCGAAAGCGACGTTCTAGCTTAGCGGGCGCCGCAAGGGCGTCGCCAGTCGAGCGGACCTACTTCTTGGCCTGCCGAAGCTCGGTCTCGACCCGCAGCACGTTCACCGGCTTGGCCAGTCCTGCCTGGAGCGTCGTTCCCTGCGAGATCGGCTCCGACAGGGAGTAGCCCATCTCGCCCTTGTCATCAGAAGCCGCACCCGCGAAGTTGTAGTACCACCGGGCCGACCTCATGGTCGGCGCGGCCGTCGGCGTCGAGGTCGCGCCGGGCGTCGGGGTCGGGGCCGGTGTGTCGTAGTCGAAACGGACCGTCCAGGGCTTGACCGAGACCGTCTTGCGGATCGACGCGATGATGGCTTTGGCGTCGGAATCGCTCAGTCCGATGTACAGCAGGGTGCGATGGGTCTTGACGGACGATGCGCCGCCCTGAGCTGACGGCGGCGCGACGCTCGAGTAGAAGCAGGTCGGAGCCGGTGACGCCGGGATCCCGAAGACCTTCGGCACCGCTGTCGCGTCGAACTTGGCCGCAGTGGTTGCAGAGTCGTCGGTCAACAGGACCTTCGAGATGATGCCTGCGCAGTCGTCGGCACGGGGACCCGGAGCAGCCTGCGTGCACCCGCTGAGCGCCAGTGCGGCGATAACGACGGCGGATGCCGCAGCACAAGCGCGGAAGAGGGAATGGGGCACGGGGTCGACTCCTCAGAGGATCGGTCTCAGCAATAGCCTAGCCAGCCCGCGGCGGTCACGCGGCGCGCCTGGCCTCGACGATCTGGCGCAGCGCCGGCTCCAGCTCGGGATATCGGAAGCGATAGCCGGCCTCGAGCAGGCGTTCGGGCAGGACCCATCTGCTCTTGAGCACGAGCTCGGTCTCGGTGCGGATCACCGCCGAGCCGACTTCGAGAGCCCAGCGCGGCAGCGGGATGCCGAACGACACCCCGAGCACGTGCCGGATGGTGCGCATCAGCGTTCTGTCGTCGCTCGGATTCGGACTGGTCACGTTGACGACGCCGGCGATGTCGGCGCGGTCGGCCAGGAAGCGGATCGAGCCGACCACGTCATCCAGGTGGACCCAACTGAAGTGCTGGCGCCCCCACCTGGCCCCGAAGGCGTGGTACGTACCGGCGCGGCGTCGGGCCGCGGATGCGGGCCACCGGCCATCGAGGTGGGCGCCGCCCATGCCGATCCCAGCCAGGCGGAGCAGCGGGATCAGCGCACTCCCGTCGCCGAGCACGATCGCCGTGCGCAGGGCGACCCGCCTGGTCGAGGGCAGGTCGGATTCGAAGAACGCGTCTTCCCACGCCCGGGCCACACCGACCGAGAAGCCCTCGCCGAGTTCGCCGGTGCTCTCGGTCATCGGCCGGTCCTCGGCGTGGCGGTAGATCGTGGCCGTCGATGCGTTGAACCACACCGGGGGCGGGGCGGCCGCGCGCTCGACGGCCTGCGCCAGTGCGCGGGTGGTCGAGACGCGCGAGCGGAGGATCTCGTCACGGTTCGCCTCGCCGTAGCGGCAGTTGACGCTCTTGCCCGCAAGATTGACGAGCAGATCGGCGCCGTCGATCACGCGCAGCAGCGAAGCCGGATCGTCCCAGTCCGCGTCGGCGCCGGATCTGCCGATCGCGCGCACCTCGCCGCCCTCGGCAAGATATGACGCCCGGATGGCGCGGCCCATGAACCCCGATGCGCCGGCGATGACCACCTTCACGCTGCCTCGACTCGGTAGTCGAAGTGCCCGGAGTATTCGTAGATGCGCCCGAACAGCCGCGACTCGAGCGTCAGGGCGACGTGCTGTCGACCGACGGCATCGTCGAAGCGCTCGATGAGGTGCACGCGAGGGGCGAACGGGATGCGCGCACGACCCCACCACGCAGAGGTCGAGTCCAGTCTCACGGCCCCGTCGAGCACGGAGGCCGTGAAGACGGCGCGGAGCCTGCCGCCATCTCCCAAACGATCCACGAGGCGCGCCCCCTCGATCGAGACGAGGTCGATCATCACCCGGTCACCCTGAGGAAGGTGGAAGATTCTGACCGCGCGCACCGCTCCCGCTTCGGGCCGGTTCTCGACGGTGAACGGGACGTCGCGCTCCCAGACCGGGAAGAGGATCCGGCGGGCCTGGAGCACACGCAGGACGGGCCACAGCCAGCGCCGCGGGGTGCCGACGCGATCGAACGTTCCCTCCCCGCGCCCGACTCGCCCCTCGGGGATCATCGAGAAATACGCGTGCAGGCGCGGGTGAAGGCGGTCGAAGTCATCGCCGAGGGCCCGCTGCCAGGGCGACTCGACGGTCGAGGCCTGTTCGGCCACTAGGCGAGCAGGCTCGACCGCAGGGTGTCGAGACCGACGCCGCCCAGGTCGAGTGCGCGCTTGTGGAACGCCTTGATATCGAAGGCCGCACCCTCGCGTTTCTTGACCTCGTCACGCAACTGCTCCCAGATGCGCTGGCCGACCTTGTACGACGGGGCCTGGCCCGGCCAGCCGAGGTAGCGGTTGACCTCGAAGCGGATGAAGGAGTCGTTCATGTTGACATTGGCCCGCATGAACTCCAACGCGTCGTCGGCGGTCCAGGGGCCGGTTTCTGCGAGATTCGGCTTGCCCAGGTGCACACCGATGTCGAGCACGACGCGGGCAGCCCGCATGCGCTGGCCGTCGAGCATGCCCAGTCGATCCGCAGGCTTCTGCAGGTAGCCGAGCTCATCCATCAGCCGCTCGGCGTAGAGCGCCCAGCCCTCGGCATGGCCGCTGGTTCCGGCCAGGCTGCGCCGCCAGGTGTTCAGCATTGCGCGGTTGTACACCGCCTGGCCGAGCTGCAGGTGATGGCCCGGCACGCCCTCGTGGTAGACGGTCGTGGTTTCGCGCCAGGTGTCGAACTCGGTGACGCCCTCGGGCACGCTCCACCACATGCGGCCCGGGCGGCTGAAGTCGTCGTTGGGTGAGGTGTAGTAGATGCCGCCCGTCTGCGTGGGGGCGATCAAGCACTCGATCGTCTTGATCTCGTCGGGGATGTCGAAGTGGGTACCCGATAGCTCGGAGACGGCCTGATCGGCCAGTTGCTGCATCCATTTCTGCAGCTCATCGGTGCCGTGCAGCTTGTTTGACTCATCGGCCTCGAGATAGGCGATCGCCTCCTCGACGGAGGCACCCGGCTTGATCTGGTCGGCGATCTGAGTCTGCTCCTCGACCATGCGCGCGAGTTCTTCGACGCCCCAGTCGTAGGTCTCGTCGAGGTCGATCTCGGCCCCGAGGAAGCGCCGCGACTGCAGCGCGTACAACTCACGCCCGACTCCGTCTTGCTCGCCCGCCTTCGGCGCCAATTCGAGCTCGAGGAACTCAGCCAGTTTCGCGTACGCGGCGGCGGATGCCTCGGCGCCTTTGTGCAGCTCGCTCTTCAAGGAGTCGGGCAGCGCTCCCCCGCCCTCCACCGCCGCTGAGCCGGTGAAATCGAAGAAGAAGCCGAGCGGATCGGCGTGGCTCCGCACTCCGGTCGCGGTCTCGATCACCTGGCGCCGTGCGGGAACGACGCCGTCGGCGATGCCCTGGCGAAGGGTCTCGATATAGCCATCCACCGCACCGGGCAGGTTTCCGAGCTTCTCGGCGATCGTCGCCCAATCGCCCTCAGTGGCGGTCGGCATCAGGTCGAAGGTGTCGCGGATGCTTTGCGCCGGCGACGCGATCACGTTGACGTCGCGTTCGTGCAACTTGGCCGCGTGGTACTCGGCGCTCAACCGGAGTTCGGCGAGCAGGTCTGTCTTCGTCACCTGGTCGACCGAGTCGACGGGGGTCGCGGCCTCGAGTTGCGCGATGACGGCGTTGCCTGCAGCGAGCTGGGCCTCCTGCCCGGCGGGTGAGTAATCCGCGTACTCGCCGATGCGGCCCGGGATGCCGACCCAGATCGCGACATCAGGGTCGAGATCGGCCAGGGTGGTGACCCATTTCTCGGCGATCGCATCGATCGGGGTGGACTGACGGGGGGACGAAGACGTGGCGTCGCTCATCCTGCCAGCCTATCCACGGCCCTACGGCGTCGACAGGTGGAACGGAGCGGAGCGCCGAGCGAGCCCGGCTATTCCTTGTCGAGATCGGTGGACAGTACCGCGACCAGTTCGTCGAGCGCGGCGTCGGAGCCTTCAGCGTCGGAAGACAGGGTGACCTGTTCGCCGTGGCCGACGCCGAGCGACAGCACGCCGAGGATGCTCGCGGCGTTGACGCTCTTGCCCGCAGCAGAGGTGAGAGTCACCGGGACGCCGGTCTTGGCGGCGGCCTGGCTGAACAACGAGGCGGGACGGGCGTGCAGCCCGACGCTCGAGGCGACGACGACGGTGCGCTCGGACATGGTGATACCTCCTGGGTGTTTCTCGAACCCTACGGCTCGATGGTGACTTTGATGGCTTCTCCACGCGCGACAATCTCGATCCCCTCGAGCACCTGGTCGAGGGGCAGGCGGTGAGTGATGAGGTCGTCGACCGGGACGGCGCCCGACGAGATGAGCTCGAGCGCCTTCTTGTTGTGAGCGGGTGTCGATCCGTTGACCCCGACGATCGTGAGCTCCCGGTAGTGCACCAAATTGGAATCGATGGTGATGGTCGGTGCGTCTTTTGGCAGTCCGCCGAACAGGCTGAGCCGGCCGCGACGGGCGAGCATCGTGAGGCCCTGCTCCTGGGCGGCCCCGGATGCAGCTGCGGTGATCACCACGTCGGCACCCCGACCGCCGGTCGCGTCAAGCACCGCCGCCACGGGATCCTGGGCATCCGTGGCGACGGTGAGATCGGGGTGGACGAGCGCGGCCGCGGCGGCCAGACGCTCAGCGTTGAGGTCGATCAGGATGATGGTCCGGGCCCCCCGCGCGCGAGCGAGCCGCACATGCAGGCAGCCGATCGGCCCGGAGCCGATCACGACGACCGTGTCGCCCTGGCCGACGCGCGCGAGCTCCTGGCCGTTGAGCACGCAGGCGAGCGGCTCAGCGAGAGAGGCCTCGGCGTAGCTCAGCTCGTCCGGGATCCGGGTGACGCCGTCGACGGCCAGCACCTGGCGCGGCACGATCATGTACTCCGCGAATCCGCCGGGGAACTGATAGCCCATCGAGAGCTGGTTCGGGCAGATCGACTGGTGTCCGGCGAGGCAGTCCGGGCAGGTGCCATCCGGGATCGCAGCGATGACCTGCACGCGATCGCCCACCGTCCAGCCGTCGACGCCGTCACCGATGGCGACGATCTCGCCGGCGATCTCGTGCCCCATGATCTGCGGCGGGGTCATGTTGGGATGCCCGGATCGCGAGATCTTCACATCGGTGCCGCAGGTCGAGCAGGCGCGCACGCGCAGCTTCAGCTCGCCCGCCCCGACATCCGGCTCGGGCTGCTGCTCGAGCCGGATGTCTCCTGGCGCGTAGTACCGTGCGACCTTCACCCGCGAGCTACTCGTCGCCGTCCGACGCGAGCAGCTCGTAGACCTGCTGCGACGTCGTTGCCGTTCGAAGAGCTGCCGCCTTGTCGGGATCCAGCAGAACCGTGGCGAGTTGTGACAGCAGGGCGATGTGACCATTGCCCCGGGCGGCGATGCCGACCGCGACGCTCACCTCGTTGCCGTCCCAGTCGACCCCGTCCGGAAAGCGCAGCACGACGATCGCATCGTGCTTCACCGCATCCTTGCCGGCGAGGGTGCCGTGCGGAATCGCGACACCCTCGCCGACGTAGGTGCTGACCGAGTTCTCGCGTTGCAGCATGGCGTCGACGTAGCTCGGATCGACCGCGCCCGCCTCCACCAGGGCCGCGCCGGCCTGCTTGATGGCGTCATCGCGGCCGGATGCGTGGGCATCCAGTCGGATCGACGACTCCGTCAGCAGTTCGGTGAGCGGGACGCTCTGCTCGGATTCCTCTGACATGACCTCAGACCTCGATGGTGGAGCCGTCGAGGATCGCCTTGACGACCCTGGTGACCGCGGGGTCGCCCAGGAACAGGTTGAACGGCACCACCGGGATGTCGGGGACCACGCCCCGCGCCCGGCTGGCCAACCCGGCCTGGGTGACCACGATGTCGGCATCCTTCGGGATCTCAGTGACCGACGAATGTTCGACCGTCACGCCCGTTTTGGCCAGTTGCTTCTTGAGGGTGGAGGCGAGCATCACGCTCGACCCCATCCCTGCGTCGCACGCCACGATGAGCTTCTTGATGTTCGAACCGTCGATCGTTGCCATGTCTTGTTCTCCTTCGAGGTGGGTACGTCAGGCCGCGGCCGGAGCGGCCCCGGACTTGGACGCACCCTTATTCTGCGCCGACTTCTCTTGAGCCGCTTCGAGGTCCAGCGCGGCGTCGATCGCCGACTCCTTGCGGCCGAAGCCGAGCAGGAGGGCACCGATGATGAACGTCACGCCGGCGGCGATGAAGATGCCGACCAGGTTCAGAACGATGTGGCTGGGTGGTGAGACGGCTGCCCAGGCGATGATGCTGCCCGGGGACGCCGGCGCATCGAGGCCGAGGCCGAGAATGCTCTCCCACAGCACGCCGGTCGCTCCACCGACGATCGCCGCGATGACGAGGATCGGCTTCATGAGCACGTACGGGAAGTAGATCTCGTGGATGCCGCCGAGGAAATGCACGACCATGGCGGCCGGCACCGTCGGACGGATCGCGCGCGGCCCGAAGAGCAGCATCGCGGTCAGGATGCCCAGGCCGGGGCCGGGGTTCGACTCGATCATGAAGAAGATCGACTGTCCGGCGTGCGCGGCCTGTTCCACTCCCAGCGGAGTGAACACTCCGTGGTTGATGGCGTTGTTGAGGAACAGCACCTTCGCCGGTTCGACGACGATCGACACCAGCGGGAGCAGGTGGGCATTGACGAGCCAGTTGGCCAACCAGCCGAGTCCCTGGCTCACCCAGAAGGTGATCGGACCCACGACGTACAGGCCGATGATCGCGAACACGGCGCCGACGACGCCTGCCGAGAAGTTGTCGACCAGCATCTCGAATCCGCCCTTGACCTTGCCGGCGATGAAGCCGTCCCAGGCACGCATCACCAAGGCGGCTGTCGGGCCGAGGACGAAGGCCGCGAGGATGGTCGGGCCGATCTCCGAGATGTTCGCAGGCGGCGCCGTCGCCTCGCCGTTGAGCGAGAGAGGCGCGAGCTTGAGCGCGACCGGAGCCATCATGGCGCCGATCAGAGCCACTGCCCCGACGACCCCTCCTCGATGCCCGTAGATGTTCTTACCGCCCGTGTAGGCGATCAGGATCGGGATGAGGATCACGATGAGCGGGCCGACGACCGATGAGATCTGGTCGACCCAGGTGATCGGCTGTTTGCCGAAGATGAGATGCAGCCAGCCGGTGGGAATGAACAACGTGGTGATGATGCCGAAGGCGATGAACGCCCCGAGGTTCGGCATGACCATTCCGGCGAGGAAGGCTCCGAACCGCTGCACTGCTGCGCGCGGTCCGGTGCCGGTCACCGTAGGTGTGTAACTGGACATTGTGCGAGTACTCCTTCGTACTGAGGGGGTGGGTGGCGGTACTACGAGGTGGCCACGAGGGGCCGATCCAGATCCGGCTGCCAAACCAGATGGACGTGGGTGAAGTCGAGGTCGCCGGGATGCGGCACGGCGCTCCCGGGAAGACGTGTCGCGGCCGCGCCCCAGCAGAGCGCTTCGAGCAGAGCGGCGTCGAGGTCGCTCTCGTCCTGGGTGAACCGCGAGAGGAATCCGGCGAGAAAGCTGTCGCCGGCGCCAACGGTGCTGCGTGGCTGGTCGACGTGCGACTCCCCCACGATCACGCCCTGTGGACCGACGAGCACGGCGCCGTGGGCGCCGAGACTCACGAGCACGAGCTCGATGCCGCGCTCGCGCACCTCCTCGGCGGCCTCGATCACCTCGGCGATGGATGCCAGGGGCCGACCGACGAGTTCAGCCAGTTCCGCGCCATTCGGCTTGATCAACCGCGGGTGCGCGCCGACCGCCGTGGCGAGTGCCTCGCCGCTGGTGTCGACGGCCAGGTGCACTTTGGCATCGTTGGCCTCGGCGAGCAACGCGCTCATCTGCGCGGCGGTGAGTTTCGGCGGCGTACTGCCCGAGACCACGAGCCAATCGCCGTCGCGCACGCTCGTGCGGATCGCGGTGGCCACGGCCTCGAGATCGTCGTCACGGAGTGGCGAGCCCGGCTCGTTGAGCTTGGTCACGGTGCCATCTGCGTCGCAGACCGTGGTGTTCGAGCGGGTCCGGCCACTGACCGGCACGAAGCGGCACAGGATGCCGTCACGCTCGAGCAGGCGACTCAGCTCGGCGCCCTCGGCTCCCGCGACCGCCGCGATGGCCAACGACGGGACACCGTTCGCGGTGAGGGCCCGCGTCACGTTGACCCCCTTGCCACCCGGCTCGAGCACCGGTTCGGAGGTGCGCAGCACCGCGCCGCGCTCCAGCCGGTCGACTTCGATGGTGCGATCCAGGCTGGGGTTCAGAGTGAGGGTCACGATCACACGATCACCATCCGCGGGCCGGCGGCCTCGAGGTCTTCGGTGAGGTCCTGGTCGATCCCGGAGTCGGTGATGATCGTGTCGACCAGGCTGAGCGGCGCTACCCTGGCGAACTCCTCGCGGCCGAACTTGCTGTGGTCGGCCAGCACCACGGTGCGGCGCGATGCCTCCATCAGCGCCCTCTTGACCCGCGCCTCCGCGACATCGGGGGTGGTGAGGCCGCGCTCGACGCTGACGCCGTTCGTGCCCATGAACGCGACATCGACGTAGAGCTCACTGACCTGCGCCCGCGTCCATTCGCCGACGGCGGCCAGCGTCCGGTGCCGCACCGTGCCGCCGAGCAGGTGCAGCGAGATGTTCGGAAGCGAGACCAGGATCGCGGCCACCGGGATCGAGTGGGTGACGACGGTCAGTTCGCGGTCGAGGGGCAGCAATTCCGCGAGGCGCACCGTTGTGGTTCCCGCATCGAGGATGATCGAACCCCCGTCGGGCAGCTCGTCCAGCGCGGCTCGAGCGATTCGCTCCTTCTCGTCTGCGGCTTTGCCCTCGCGATCGGCAACGCCCTGCTCGAAGCCCAGACGCTCGACCGGGATCGCTCCCCCGTGCACACGCCGCAGGGCGCCACGCCGCTCGAGGGCCGTCAGATCGCGGCGAACGGTCTCGGGGGTGACCGAGAGCTCGCGCGCCAGCCCGGCGACCTCGACCCGGCCCTGGGAACGGGCGGTGTCGAGGATCTGCTGGTGACGCTCCGGTGCGTACAGGGGGACCTCTTCGTGGCGCAGAGACGGCAAACAAATGTTGTTCTGCGCTTATATAAGTCCGTTTGTGTCCGTACGTCAACGTGGGCACACAGAAAATGTCCGATTTGCTGAGAAACACAGGTTAAGGGCTGGGAGATTGAGTAGCGCCTCAGGCGCGTATCGAAACCACTCCGGCGCCCGGCAGGCGTCTCGATACGCCGCTTTGCGGCTACTCGACCACCAAGAGCGCCCTAGTGCGCCGCGGCATCCCAGTTCGGGCCTGAACCCAGTTGCACGTCGAGCGGCACGCTCAGTTCGGCGGCACCTGCCATGCGCGAGCGCACGATCTCGGTCAGTTCGTCGAGCTCGCCGGTCGCGACCTCGAGCACGAGTTCGTCGTGCACCTGCAGCAGCATCCGCGAACCGAGCTCTCGCGAGCGGATGTCGGCATCGATGCCGAGCATCGCGCGTTTGATGATGTCGGCTGCCGATCCCTGGATCGGCGAGTTGAGCGCCTGGCGCTCGGCGTTCTCGCGCAGCACTCGGTTGGTCGAGGTGAGGTCGGAGAACGGGCGGCGGCGCCCGAAGATGGTCGTCGTGTAGCCGTCGGCCCGAGCCTGCTCGACGACGCCGCGCAGGTAGTCGCGTACGGCGCCGAAGCGTGCGAAGTAGTCGGCCATGAGTTCGCGCGCTTCGGACACCTCGATGCGCAACTGCTTCGAGAGGCCGAACGCCGACAGCCCGTACGCCAGACCGTAGGACATCGCCTTGACCTTGGTGCGCATGGTCGGTGTCACCTCGGCCGGGTCGACCTTGAAGATGCGCGCGCCGACGAAGCGATGCAGGTCTTCTCCCGAGTGGAACGCCTCGATCAGTCCGGCGTCTTCAGACAGGTGCGCCATGATCCGCATCTCGATCTGCGAGTAATCGGCGGTCAGCAGCGTCTCGAACTCGGCACCGGGGCGGAACGCCGAGCGCACCTCGCGCCCGACCTCGGTCTTGATCGGGATGTTCTGCAGGTTCGGATCGTTCGACGAGATGCGCCCGGTGGCAGAACCGGTCTGCTCGTAGGTGGTGTGCACGCGGCCGTCTGTGCCGACGCCCTTCTCGAGCGTCTCGACGATCTGCCGGATCTTCGTGGCGTCGCGGTGCTGGAGCAGCAGCTCGAGGAAGGGATGGGGATGCTGTTCCTGCAGATCGGTCAGGCTCGCGGCATCCGTCGAGAATCCGGTCTTGTTCTGGCGGGTCTTCGGCATGCCGAGCTGGTCGAAGAGCACCTCTTGCAGCTGCTTCGGCGACCCGAGGTTGACCTCGCGGCCGATCTCGGCGTAGGCCTTCTGAGCGATCTCGGCCGCCTGGGTGCCCAGGCGCGAGTTCAGCTCGGCCAGCACCGGCTGGTCGACGGTCACGCCCTGGATCTCCATGCGTGCCAGCACGGGGATGAGCGGCGCCTCGATGTCGCGCGACACCCCGAGAGAGCCCGGATCGAGCCGTTGCATCAACTCGTCGGCCAGCCGGAGCAGGTACCACGCCTCGGTCGCCGGGCTCAGCGCCTCGGTCTCGGGCACCAACTGGCTCGGATCGGGCTCGGGAAGTGTCTCGCCGAGGTAGTAGTAGGTCAGGCCACCGAGGCTGTCGGCCTTCGTACCCGGGCGCAGCAGCCAGGCGCCGAGAGCGGTGTCGAAGGCGATCCCGTTGAGTTCGAGACCGGTGCCGGCGAGCGACTTGAGCTGGCGCTTGGCGTCGTGCAGGTACTTCGGCGAATCCGAGGCGAGCCAGCGCTCCAGCGCGGCGTAGTCGGGGCGACCGGGTGCCCAGGGCACCCAGGCGCTCTCGGTGAGGCTCGCGATGCCGAATCCCTCGATCTGGCCGTTGAGGGTCACGACGCGCAGGCCGAGGGGGGCCGTGTGCTTCGCGGAGGCGGCATCCAGCCACTTCTCCAGCTCTTCGTCGACGAGCGTGCGCACCGCGGGGATGGATGCCGCAGGCAGCTTGCCATCGGCAACGGCGACCAGGTCGTCGGCCGTCCCCTCGAGCTTGATCACCCGGTCGAGCAGGGTGCGGAACTGCAACCGCTCGAATACCCCGCGCACCGCGGTCGCGTCGATCGGGTTGCGCGCCAGATCGGCGGGCGCGATGGGCAGTTCGACGTCGCGGATCAGCCGGTTGAGCTTTCGGTTGCGCACCACCCGGTCTTGCTGCTCGCGCAGGTTGTTGCCGACGACGCCGGTGATCTCGTCGGCGTGCGCCAGGAGTTCCGCTGCAGTGCCGTACTGCTGGATCCACTTGACCGCGGTCTTCTCACCGACCTTGTCGACGCCGGGGAGGTTGTCGCTGGTCTCCCCCACCAGGGCGGCGATCTCGGGATATTGCTCGGGCTCGATGCCATACCGTTCGCGCACGGCATCGCGGTCGTAGACCTTCAGCTCTGAGACGCCGCGCGCGTTCGGGTAGAGCAGCGTGACGTCGTCGTCGACCAGTTGGATGGTGTCGCGGTCGCCCGAGACGACCAGCACCCGGTAGCCCTGCTCCTTGCCCCTGAGCGACAGCGTGGCGAGGATGTCGTCGGCCTCGAAATCCTCTTTGGTGATGGTGACGATGTTCATGGCGTGCAGGGCCTCTTCGAGCAGCGGAACCTGGCCTTTGAACTCGGGCGGCGTCTCGTTGCGGGTGCCTTTGTAGTCGGCGTACTCGCGATTGCGGAACGAATAGCGCGAGATGTCGAACGCCACCCCGAGGTGCGTCGGCTTCTCTTTCTGCAACAGCAGGATCAGCATCGACAGGAAGCCGTGGATGGCGTTGGTGTGCTGCCCGTCGCGGGTCACGAAGCTGTCGATCGGCAGCGCGTAGAAGGCCCGGAACGCGAGCGAATGGCCGTCGATGAGCAGGAGCGTAGGCTTTTCGGAGTCCGGCACGCGCTCAGCCTATCCGCCGGTTCCGACACCCTTGTGGAGAGCCCGCGTGACGAAACTGCCCCCGGATCTGGACCCGTCACTCATCGCGCGGATCACCGACACCGGCGGCGGTGGCCTCGCCACCAAGATGGGCATCGAGTTCCTCGAGCTGTCTGCTGAGCTCTCGACCGCGCGGATGCCGGTGCTCGGCAACACCCAGGTGGTCGGCATCCTGCACGGCGGCGCGCACGTCGTGTTGGGTGAATCGCTGGGCTCGATCTCGTCGGCGATCCATGGTGGCCCGACCAAGTACGCGGTCGGCATCGAGATCAACGCCACTCACAGCCGCTCGATCAGCGAGGGCTGGGTGCTCGGCACTTGCACCGCGCTCGTGCTCGGCCGCACCCTCTGCACGCACGAGATCGTGATGACCGACGAAGAAGGTCGGCGGCTGTCGACGGTGCGGATGACGAACATGCTTCGGGATCTCTGATCGGCATCGAGAACTTCCGCGACCTGGGCGGGCTGCCGCTGCGGGGCGGCGGAGTCACGCGCAACCGTGTGTTCTGGCGAGCGGGGCATCCGGATCGAGTGGATGCCGCGGGCTGGGCCGATCTCCGTGAGCTGGGCATCACGACCACCGTCGACCTGCGCAATCCGGAGGAGCGAGTCGGGACGGCCGAAGCGCCGACGGGCATCAGCGTGCGGAACCGGCCGCTGGAGAAGGTCGACGACCCCGAGTACGCGACAACCTGGGACAACGACTGGGCGACTCCCGACTTCTACGCATGGGGCCGCCAACGCTGGCCAGAACTCTGGTCGTCGGTGCTCACGGCGATCGCCGACGCCCCCGGCGGCGTGCTGATCCATTGCGCAGGGGGACGCGATCGCACCGGCATGGTGGCGGCAGTGCTGCTTGAAACGGCCGGCGTAGATCGCGTCGCGGTGCTCGACGACTACGTGCGCGGCATCCGCGAGGGATCGCGCCGCGACATCGATGCCCACGTTGACGGCTACCGGGCGGCGCTGGATCGACTGCTCGACGAACTCGAGCCCGAGCCGGAGCTGGTGCGCGCCGCAGCACGGCTGCGCTGAGCCGCCCATCCCGTCGAAGGCGGGCGTCTTCGGACTAGCCGGGCGTCTTATCTCGCCCGGATTGTCCGACCTCGCCCGAAGACCGACGGCGGCTACTTCTTCGCGGCCAGCTGATCGATGATCGCCTGGGCGACGTCGTGCATGGTGAGGCGGCGGTCCATCGATGCCTTCTGAATCCAGCGGAACGCCTCAGGCTCGCTCAGGCCCATCTTCTCGTTGAGCAGTCCCTTGGCGCGGTCGACGAGCTTGCGCGTCTCGAAGCGTTCGACCATGTCGGCGACCTCGGCCTCGAGGGTCACGATCTGCTGGTAGCGGCTGAGAGCGATCTCGATGGCCGGCAGCAAATCGTTCGGGGTGAACGGCTTCACGACGTAGGCGAGCGCGCCGGCCTCGCTCGCGCGCTCCACGAGTTCTTTCTGGCTGAACGCGGTCAGCAGCACGACCGGGGCGATGTGATTCTTGGCGAGCTTCTCGGCGGCCGAGATGCCGTCGAGCTGCGGCATCTTCACATCCATGATCACCAGGTCGGGGCGCAACTCGGTGGCCAGCGCCACGGCGGTCTCACCGTCTCCGGCCTCGCCGACGACATCGAAACCGTTGTCGCGCAAGATCTCGACGATGTCGAGCCGGATCAGCGACTCATCCTCGGCGACGACGACACGTCGCGGGGCGGGCGGGGTCTCCTGCACGTCACTCACAGTGGGAGCCTACGGTATCGTTCCAGGTGCCGTGCCCCGAGGGCACGAGCGCCGGATTGGCGGAATGGCAGACGCGGGGCACTCAAAATGCTCTGTCCGCAAGGGCGTGAGGGTTCGAGTCCCTCATCCGGCACCGAATGGCTTCTCCGGCGCGCTCCGCCCGGTCGGGCGGCGCTGCGGCTGTTGGCTAGCCGGCAGCCTTGATCGCGGTGAACGCGCCCGTGTCGTTCGTCACGGTGACGCTGACGATGCCCGTCGTGCCATCCGCCAGCGTCATCGTGCAGTTGAAGGTGCTCGCTGCGGTGGGAAGGACGTCGGAGGGGCAGGCGGCCGCGGTCGCGGTCTGACCGAAGTCCTTCTGGGCCTCGGTGATCAGCTGCTTCTCGACCGTGGAGTGGAAGGACACGGTGTGAGAGACGACCTGATTGATCTGGTTGACGTCGGCCGCACTGGGGACCCCGAGCAGCAGCGGGACGAGCGGAAGCGCGGCGAGCACCGTGGCAGCGCCGGAAAGAAGAACGCCAAAGAGCGAGACCGCGAGGCCGTCGCCGGTGACCCGCGCCCGGCGGAACGCCGGCACCGCGCAGATCAGTCCGATGAGGCCTGGGATGAGCGGGATGACCGTCGAGTAGTTCA
>Ga0207711_10001479_pt1 | contig 21857 bp, 18 predicted proteins | sample KBSS34metaG_FD_184401 | JGI IMG/M metagenome (GOLD analysis project Ga0207711, IMG submission 184401) | Switchgrass rhizosphere microbial communities from Kellogg Biological Station, Michigan, USA - KBS S3-4 metaG (SPAdes) (version 2) | ecosystem: Host-associated > Plants > Roots > Rhizosphere...
CCACCGGCCGTCCCACACTACCGATCCTGCATCTTCTCGACACGCGCAGCGCGGAGCAGGTTGCTCACGTGCCAGACGCTCACGTCCGCACAGGTTGCGTGCCGCACTCCAGTTACTGGCCCGCGAAGCTCCTGTGGCTGGCAGCGAATCGTCCCGATGAATTTCGCACCACGCAACGCTTTCTCAGCTTTCCGGAATATCTATATCTGAAACTACTCGGAAGCCCCCGAGCATCGACGTCCATGGTCTCCGCCACCGGCCTGTGGGATCAGGACAAATTCGATTACGATCCCGAAACACTGGCTGCGCTACCCATCCGGCGCGATCAGCTTGCCGATCCGGCGTTGCTGGATCAACCCGAGAACGAGCTGCTGCCCGAGTATCGCGCCCTGTGGCCCGAGTTCGCCAAGGCGCGCTGGTTCCCTGCTCTGGGCGATGGAGCCTGCAATAGCCTTGGCAGCGGGTGCGTTTCGACGGATCGCGCCGCGCTGATGGTGGGCACCACCGGAGCCATGCGCCTGGTTTCTGACAAACCGCTAACGAAGGCCGCTCCGGGACTCTGGCGCTATCGTGTCGACAAAACGCGATTCGTCACCGGTGGCGCACTCTCTAACGGAGGCGACGTCTACGCGTGGATGAAGCGCAACCTGGCGCTTCCCAAAGACGTCGAGGCTCGCCTGGAATCCACCACTCCTGGAACCCACGGATTGACGATGCTGCCTTTTTTCTCGGGCGAACGGACTCCTTATTGGCGTGCCGATCTGCGCGCGGCCATAACCGGCCTCTCGGCCTCCACGGACGCCTTCGACATCTTCCACGCCGCGCTCGAATCCATCGCCCTGCGCTTTCGCGAAATTTACTGCCTTCTGGCCAGACCTTGGGGAGCGCCCGCGGAAGTAATCGCCTCCGGCGGGGCCCTGTTGCACTCGCCCGCGTGGAGTCAGATGATCGCGGACGCGCTCGGACGGCCCGTCACGATTTGCACGGAAACCGAAGCGTCCTGCCGTGGCGCGGCCCTATGGGCGCTTGAGCGCCTCGGAATCATCGACGGAATCGGCGCACTGCCGGCTGCGACCGGCGCCGTGTTCTCACCACGTCCCGAATATCAAGGGGCCTACCAGGATCTTCTTGGCCAACAACACAAACTCTATGAACGCCTTTACGGATGATGTTAAAAGACGAGCCGCTCGAATCAAGCTCCTGCTTATGGATGTCGATGGCGTTCTCACCGATGGCCGGCTGATCAACGTCCCCGGGCCAGACGGGACGCTGTTTGAAACCAAAGCCTTCGATTCGCAGGACGGCATCGCCTTGCAGTGGCTCTCGTGGAACGGCATCTCGACCGGCGTTATCAGTGGACGCGAATCGCCCGCCACCGTCGAACGTGCCCGCCAGGTCAAGATGACCTATGTCTATCAGGGGCACATCGAAAAAGTTCCGATCCTGCAGGAGATCCTCGCAAAGAGCGGCATTGCACCGGAGGAGACCGCCTACGCCGGCGACGATCTTACCGACGTCGTCGTCATGCGACGGGTGGGCCTGGCCATTGCCACCGCCAATGCGCGGCCAGAGGTCAAGCGCGCCGCTCATTACGTCACTGCCGCTCCGGGCGGCCAGGGTGCGATCCGCGAAGTCGCCGAACTGCTCCTTGAAGCGCAGGGCCGCTGGTCGGATATCTTGAAGAAATACGAGGTGGACTAAGAGTGTCCCAGCGAATCGGAGTAGAAGTGGGCGCCGATCCCGGCCCCGGCGTGCTGCACCAACTGACCGGCGTCATCGCGCACGAACAGGGCAACATCCTGAGTATCGAAATTGTGGAAGAGAAATCTCCGGAAACGGTCACCTACTTCGAGATCGACCTGCCGGGTGACGCCCAGAAGCTGGTGCAAGGCCTGCAAGCCCTGCCCGTGGTGCACCGCGCCAAGTTGGTGCAGACCATGGAGAAGATCTTCGGCAAGCGCATCATCATCGTGGGCGGCGGCGCGCAGGTAGGTCAGGTGGCGCTGGGCGCCATCGCCGAAGCCGATCGCCACAACATCCGCGGCGAACACATCTCTGTCGACACGATTCCGCTGGTCGGTGAACAGCCGCTGGCCGATGCCGTGCGGGCCGCCGGACGCCTGCCGCGCGTCAAAGCTTTGGTGCTGGCCGGATCGCTCATGGGCGGCGAAATCGAAATCGCTGTCCGCGAGGTTCGCGCGCAAGGTCTTCTGGTCGTCAGCCTCAACATGGCTGGCAGCGTCCCCGATGCGGCCGATCTGGTGGTTACCGATCCGGTTCAGGCTGGCGTCATGACCGTGATGGCGGTCGCCGACACCGCCAAGTTCACCGTCGAGCGCCTCACACGCAGAGTTTTCTGATGGAACACGTGGCGCACGCACTCTTGCGTGCCGCATCGACACTCGTGTCGATGCTTGGTCGGGCGTCGGTGCTTCGACGCGGCCTTGCGTCGAGAAGAGTCTCGACGCTGCACACACGAGTGTGTGCGCCAACAAACACCCACCATGCCCTCTAATATGTCCCCCGACGAATTCCGCGCCTCCGGTCACCAAGTCGTAGACATGATCGCCGACTACCTGCGTGACATCCGCGATCTTCCGGTTCTCCCCGGCGTCCAGCCCGGCGCGCTCATCGATGCCCTGCCTCCCGCAGGCCCGGAAAAGGGCGAGTCGATGGACGCCATCCTCGCCGATTTCCGCAAGCTGATCGTCCCCGGCATCACACACTGGAACCATCCGCGCTTTTTCGCCTACTTCTCGATCTCCGCCTCGGGACCCGGCATCCTGGGCGAAATGCTGGCCGCAGCGTTAAACGTCAATCACATGCTGTGGAAGACGTCTCCCGCTGCCACCGAACTGGAGCAGGTCACGGTTGGCTGGCTCCGCCAATGGCTCGGGCTTCCTGACACTTTTTTCGGGATTATCCACGACACCGCGTCCACCGGAAGTTTGCACGCGATCCTGGCCGCGCGCGAACTCGCGTCACCTGAAGTTCGCCTCACTGGCGAACATCCCCCGCTGGTCCTTTATGCTTCCGAGCACGCGCATTCGTCCATCGATCGAGGCGCTCTGGCCGCCGGCATCGGCCTCGAGAACATTCGCCACGTTCCTTCCGATGAGGAATTCCGCATGCGTCCCGAGGCGCTCGGCGCGATGATCGAGGCAGACCTTGCCGCCGGACGGAAGCCCTTCTGCGTAGTCGCGACCGCCGGGACCACTTCCACCACCAGCGTCGATCCCGTTGAAGACATCGGTGCGATCGCGAGGCGCTACAAACTCTGGTTTCACGTGGACGCTGCGTATGCGGGTTCGGCTGCGCTGCTCGAAAAACACCGTTACATCCTGGACGGCGCGGCGCAAGCGGATTCGCTGGTGATGAATCCTCACAAATGGCTCTTCACCCCCGTCGACCTGAGCATCCTTTACACGCGCCGGCCCGAGGTGATGCGGCGTATGCTGTCGCTCGAAGAAGCCCCGCCTTATCTTCAGGCCGCCGAGCAGGACCGAGCCGTCAATCTCGCCGATTACAGCCTGGCTCTGGGCCGCCGTTTCCGGTCGCTCAAGTTGTGGTTCGTGCTGCGGTACTTCGGACGTGAAGGGATCACCCGGATTTTGCGCGGCCACATGAAAATGGCGCACGATCTCGCGCAGCGGATCGCGGACGATTCCCGATTCGAGGTTGCCGCGCCCGTGCTCTTTTCGCTGGTCTGTTTTCGATACAGGGGTTCGGATCAACAGAATCGCGATCTGCTCGATCGCATCAACGCGAGCGGTAAAGCCTTCCTCTCAGGAACCTCGCTGCACGGGAAATTCGTGCTGCGTCTCGCGATCGGGAATGTAGCGACCACCGAAGACGATGTTCGTCAGACCTGGGAATGGATCAGGTCGTTAGCACTTCCAGCGATTGGATCTCCCGCCGCAGAGCCTCTAAGTCCGCTTTGACCGCGCCGAAATTGCCTTGCGCCGCAGCCTCTCCGATGCGCCTCGCCAATTGGCCCAGGCTGGTGGACGCGATGTGCTCAGCAGCGGCGCCGATACTCTTGGCTTCATCCGAAAGGGTCTGCGCATCCCCGCATGCCGCGGCCGTTTCCAGCTTCTCCAGACGCTCCGGTGCAACCTCAATGAACAGTCGAAGCATTTCACTGACCAGAACCCGGTCTTGCTGCATGAGTTTATCCACCAGGATCCGATCGACGCCGCTGGCCTTCGGCAGGACAACCTGGCCTGTTCCGGAGGCCAGATACTGTTCGATCACCGCGATTAAACCCGCCTGCTGCACCGGCTTTGAGATGTAGGCGTTCATGCCTGCCTGCAGGCAGCGCTCGCGATCCCCAATCATGGCGTGCGCCGTCATGGCGATGATCGGGAGATAATCCCAGGACGGATTGCGGCGGATCGCCCGCGTGGTTTCGAGCCCATCCAATACCGGCATCTGTACGTCCATCAGAACCACGTTGTATCGTTCCGTGGCGCGCTCCAGTTTGTCGAGCGCTTCCTGCCCGTTATTGGCCACGTCGATCGCGAAATTCTTCTTGCGCAACATCGCCAGAACTACCCGTTGGTTCACGGCGTTGTCTTCCACCAGAAGCAGGCGCGCCACTTTGGCGGTCGGCGCCGCAGTGGGTTGTTCCAGCCGTGTTTCGACCGGGGTCTCTGCCGCCGGAGCTATCTCGAAAGGTATTTCCACAGTAAACGTACTTCCTCGTCCTACCCGGCTCTCCACGCGAATCTGCCCTCCCTGTAATTCCACTAACCTCTTGGTTATCGCCAGCCCCAGGCCCGTACCGCCATACTTTCGGCTGATGCTGGAGTCAGCCTGCGTGAACTTTTCGAAAATCAACGGAACCTTCTCGGCCGGAATACCTGCGCCCGTATCGGACACATCCAGCACCATGCTGAGTTTGCCGTCCGCGCGCGCGGAAACACTCTGACGTACGCTGACCCAGCCCTTCTCGGTGAACTTGATGGCGTTCGACAGCAGGTTCGCCACGATCTGGCGCAGGCGCAACGGGTCTCCGGTTGCGTTGGTAATGTCGCCGACGTACTCAAAGCGAAGCTCGACGCCCTTCTGCTGTGCCTTGGCCCCTTGCGCACGCGCACAGTCTTCGGCCACCGAGCGCAAGTTGAAAGGCACCTGTTCCAGAATCATGCGGCCCGCCTCGATCTTGGAAAGATCGAGAATGTCGTTCAGCAGATCCAAAAGGGAATAGGCGCAGCGTTGTGCGATCTCCACCTGCTCCCGTTGCTCGCCGCCCACATGGCTATCGAGAACCAAATCCAGCATTCCCAGCAGGCCATTCATCGGCGTCCGCAGTTCATGCGAGATGTTGGCCAGAAACTCGCTCTTCGCCTGGCTCGCCGCCAAGGCTCCGTGCATGGCCTTTTCCAGTTCGTGGGTACGCTGCCGGATGCGCTCTTCGAGCAATTCCTGATACTGCCGGATTTCCTCCTGCGAAGCAGCCAGGGCGGTGATCATCCGGTTGAAACTCTCACCCAGATACTCGATCTCATCGCCCGTCCGGCTTACACGAATGGGTTCCAGCCGCCCTTCGCGAACAGAGGTGATGCCGGCTTCGAGCAGAGTCAAAGGCCGCGCCAGCAGCCGATTGGTGAATCGCGAGATGGCCGCGGCCACTCCCAGCACCACTCCGCACAGAACCAGGCCTTTGGTCCAGTCGAACGTGTGGAGGTGGATATCCCACCACAGACTAGTTGCCACCACCCAAAGCAACAGAATCGACGTGAACGCCGAGTACTTCGATGACAGCGAGCGCAGCTTGCCTATGCGAGGCTTCCCCACACTCTAATGTTCCTTCCTTCGACGCGGCCCGGCCATCGGTTGAACACCTTAGTACCATGCCTATTTGCCAACTAGCCCATAGCGGCTGTTACTCTGGAACAAAATGACTTCCCGCCTGGCTACGTCCCTGTGCGGCGTCTCCCTTAGAAACCCAGTTCTGGCAGCCTCGGGCACCTTCGCCTACGGAGTGGAGCTCGGCGCTTTGGTGGATTTGTCCGCGCTTGGGGGCATCGTCGTCAAGGGTCTTTCCCGTGAGCCTATGGACGGAAATCTGCCCCCGCGAGTATGGGAGACCGAGGCGGGGATGATCAACTCCATTGGCTTGCAGAATATCGGGGTTCGGGCGTTCGTGGCTGAAAAGCTTCCCCAGTTGCGCGGCGCCGGGACCGCAGTCTTCGCCAATGTGTTCGGCTATGCCGTCGAGGATTACCTCGAAGTTGTCCGGGTGCTCGAGGACGCCGAGGGAGTCGCCGCCTACGAGCTCAACGTTTCCTGTCCTAATACCAAGCATGGCGGCATCTTCTTTTCGAGCGACCCCGCGTTGCTGGCCGAAGTCGTCGGGAGCGTGCGCAAGGTCGCGCGGCGACCGCTGATGGTCAAGCTTTCTCCTAACGTGGCGCGCATCGAACCTCTGGCCAAAGCCGCCGAGGAGGCTGGCGCCGACGCGCTCTCGCTGGTGAACACTTTCGTCGCACTGGCGATCGATCCTCGGACTCGCAAGCCTCGCTTAGGAGCCGGATTCGGCGGACTGTCGGGCCCGGCGATCAAACCCATCGCGGTGCGCATGGTTTACGAGGCCGCGCGTGCGATCAAGATACCGGTTGTGGGTCTGGGTGGGATCTCGAACGGCCTGGACGCAGCCGAATTCCTCATCGCCGGTGCGTCCGCCGTTGAAGTCGGCACCGCCAACTTCTGGGACCCGACGGCGCCCGTACGCATCGCGCGGGAACTGGACGAGTTCCTGCAGCAGGAAGGGATTGAACACGTGAGCAAGCTCATTGGCACTCTCAAGATATGAAGATCATCTCGACTCCGAACGCTCCTGCCGCCATCGGCCCCTATTCGCAAGCCGTCGTGTTCAACGGGTTTGCCTTCCTAAGCGGTCAGATTCCTCTGGATCCCGCCACAGGCAAGATCGTTGACGGGAACATTGCGGCGCAGACCGAGCGCGTGCTCGAAAACCTGAAGGCAGTGCTCGAAAGCTGCGGGGCATCCTTGCCAAAAGTCGTCAAAACAACTGTCTATCTCAAGGACATGAGCGAGTTCGCGCAGATGAACGAAGTCTACGCGCGTTACTTTCCGGAAAACCCGCCAGCCCGGGCGACCGTCGAAGCGGCGCGCCTCCCGCGCGACGTGGGTGTCGAGATCGACTGCATCGCTAGTGTTAGCTAAACCATTGCGAAGTCGATAAATCCGCGCCGTGGATCGGTGCCGACTAGTTTCACTTGCATCCGGTCGCCCACATCGGCGCCCTGCTGTCCTCGCACCAGCATCCCCTCCACCGGAGGTCCCAACACGCGCACGAACACACCTTTCGGTCCCGCGCCCGTCACCACTGCGCTGAAGGTTTCCCCGATGCGGTTCCGTAGCGCGACCGCCGCGATGCGCTTGCTCATGACTCGCTCCACCTTGCGCGCGGCATCTTCCTTTAGCGTGCAATTTTTGGCGATCGCATCCAGCTGGGAATCCGAATAGGGACACGGCAGCTTCCCCAATACTGACTTGATCAGTCGCTGCGTCACGGTGTCGGCAAAGCGCCGGTTGGGGGCCGTCGAGTGCGTGTAATCGTGTGCCGCCAGGGCGAAGTGTCCGGGAGCCTCTTCGCCGCTACGTGCCAGCACATACTCGCCCGGCCCCATGAGCTTGACGACCGCCAATGAAACGTCGGCGTAATGATCCGGATCGGCCGCCTTTCTTTTTTGAAGGAAGGCGTTGAGGGCTCCCGAATCGGGCTCAGCGGGAAGCGATCCGCCGTGCTGCGCCGCTAATTCCACGATGCGCGGCCAGCGTTCCGGGGTCTTGACCACGCGCCGGATCGAGCTCACCTTTGCATCCTGAAGCGCGCGAGCCATCACACCGTTGGCGGCCACCATGAAATTTTCGATGAGCTCGCTGGCGCGATTCTTTTTCCGCGTGTTGATACCCTGCACATCGCCGGCGTCAGATACCACCGCCTCGGCTTCCACGCGATCGAGACTCAGCGCGCCCATCTTCTGGCGCGCTTCACCAAGTATCCGCGCAACCTCGTCCTGGAGCTTCAGTTGCGCCGCGAGATCGGAGGACGCTGCTACCTTCGGCGGCGGAGCGGCGGTCCCTTCCAGCCACGGTCCAACGCCGTTATAGGTCAACTGCGCCTGGTTGCGGACCAGGGCCCGATAGACCGCAGGGGCTGAGATCGACCCATCGCCGGCCACCACCATCTCGACGACTACGGCCAGCCGGTCCGCATTCTCGTTCAGCGACGTCAGATCGGTTGACAGCTCCTCGGGCAGCATCGGAAAAGTTTGGACGCCGGTATATACCGAGGTGGTTTCGTATGCAGCATGCTTGTCAATCGGAGAATCGATCGGCACGGCGGCGTCCACGTCGGCGATCGCCACCAGCATGCGAATGCCGCCGCTGACGCGCTCGGCTACTTCGGCCTGATCCAGATCGCGCGACGTATCGTTATCGATGGAGGACCACAGCAGAGACCGCAGATCCCGCACGCCGTTCGTTGCTGCCGGTGCTCCCTGAGCCACCAGGGCCTTCACTTGCTGCACCGCCGGGGCCGAAAAATCGGGCTGAAATCCCTCGGCGATCATCTCCTGATGCGCGGCGGCGCGAAGGTCGAATGTGGGTTGAGTCATGAATTCAAAATCCTAACATGCCGCCTGTGCGGGCCACGAAAGGTACCAGCGACAAAACGAACCCAGCTTGGGATTTCGGCTATTCCGATCGCAAGACTCTTACCGGGTCGATGCGAACGGCGCGCATCACAGGCGGCAAAACCGCGAGAATGGCCGTAGCGATGAGGGCGAGCGCGGGAGCACCGAGAGCATTCAAGTCGGTGGCCTTCACTTGGTACAGCAACGATTCGACGTAGCGTGCAGAGGCGATGCCGAGGGCCAGGCCGACGAGCGATCCGGCCAAGATCCAGGCGACGATGTCGAATGTAACTCGCCGAGCGATGTCACGCGCTTGCGCTCCGAGGGCGATGCGAATGCCGATTTCACGGCGGCGCTGGAACACGGAGTAATCGAGCACACCATATAAACCGACGCCGGCAAGCAGCACGGCGACAACGGCGAAGAAGAGAGCGAGCAGGGCGAGGAGACGCTCCCGAACGGTCTGCGCATCGATCAGTGCCTGCTGAGTTTGAACGCTGGAGACGCGAAATTCGGGTTGCGCGCGCGACACTTCCGTGCGAAGGATAGACGCCAGGGAAAGCGCGTCGGCCCCGGACGTGCGCACGACGAGGGTCCCGCTGATCAGCATTCTGCCCTTGTCATCGCGAAAATTAGTGTAGGCGACCGGCAACATCCCTTGACGCAGGTAACGATAACGGGCGCTGCGAACTAAACCGACGATTTCGAAACGCTGCCCCCGCATCGCCTCCCAGGTGAGCTGGAAGGTTTTCCCAATTGGATTCTGGCCATTGAAGAAGGCCTTAGCGAATTCCTCGTTGACGATCACCGCACCCGGAGGATCGGCGGGCCGAAAGTCTCTACCGGCGAGAAGAGGGATTTGCATGGTGCCGATCCAGCCGGGCGAAATGTTCATGTTCCACGCCGTGACGCCGTTGGGAGGCGCACCATTGATGGAGACGCCAGTCGTCTTGTAACCGTTGCCATCGAGTACAGGCCAATCGGCAAACGCCACCGATTCGACACCAGGAAGATTCCGCAGGCGCTCGGCCACTTGATCCCATCGGACCACGGGCTCGAGGGGCTGCTGCGTGATGATATTGAGATTCAGAAGGCGCGCAGGGGAAATGCCGGTCGACTGGTTCGACAAGCGCCCATATGTGGTCACGAAAAGTCCCGCAACGAACAAGACCAGAAAGCAGAAGGCGACTTGTGCGGCGATGAGTGCGTGCATCCATCGGCCGCCGGCGTGAGGGTCGTCACCGCCCTTGAGGGCGCTGGCTGGCTTGACGGCCGAGGCTCGGAGCGCCGGCGCCAGGCCGAAGAGAATCGTCACTCCCAGCGTGAGCGCCAATGCGAACGTAATGAGTCGCCAGTCGAGCGTGAGGAACAGACGCGCCGGATTGTCCGGGGGATTAATCCTGCCGACCACGAAAGGTCCGGACCACCGAGCGAACAATCCGCCTACGGCGGCGGCGAACAGCGCGAGGATCGCACTTTCGGCTAGCACGAGCTGTACCAGGCGCGAGCGTCCCGCGCCGATGGAGACGCGCAGAGCCATCTCGCGCGCCCGGGCCGTAGCTTGAGCTGTCATCAGATTGGCGACGTTCGCGCACGCGATCAGCAGCACGAGTCCGACTAAGACGCCGAGAGCCGCGATGGCCTGGCGGTAATCCGTCCGCAATCCGAAGGCTCCGGCAACCGCGGACTCGACGTTCAGTGTCTTGGGAGCTTTCGATGCGTCCGGGCTGGCGGAATGAAGGGCGGCGAGCAGGTGGTCTCGAACAGGTTCAATCGCGACACCCGGGGGCAGGAGCACGTATGTCTGATACAGCCCCGCGACGGGGAGCTCGACCAGAGCGTGCATCGTGTTGGGAACGAACATGTCGGCAACCGCGCCGGCCTGAGTGCCGGTGAAGCGCTCGGGCGCAACGCCGACGATTTCGAACAACTTGCTGCTCTGACCGATGCGCCAGTCGGGACCCATGCGAACCGTGCGCCCGATGACGTTCGGGTCGCGCGCGAATCGGCGGGTCCAGTAATCGTAGGAAAGGACGGCGACGGGACTCGCGCCGGGCTTCAGGTCGTCGGATTCTGTGAGCAGGCGGCCCTGAGCAGGCCGGAGTCCGAAGGAACCAAACATCCAGCCGGAAACAAATTGAATGTTGGCCTTCTCGATCTCTTGCTCGGAGTTGTACGTCAAATCCAGGGATGGAGCTGGGGAGACCGCGATCAGTTCTTTCTGATCTTTTGGGTCCTCTTTCAACGACGCTCGCATCTGGCGGAATTGGGTGTATGTGAACGCGCGCGCGAACCCTGGCAGGGAGATTCCATAGAGCCGTTCAGGATTCGCGATCGGCAAGGGCAGCAGGAACAGTGCGTCGATGAGGCTAAAAGCGGACGTGCAGGCTCCGATGGCGAGGCCGAGCGAAAGGATTGCCGCTACGGAAGTCGCCTTACGCTTGATGAGCTGACGCCAGCCGAAGACGGCGTCGGCGCGGAGGGAATCAATCCATGAGACAAACTCTTCGATGCGGGACAACAGAGACATGGCTTAGACCGTCCTTACGCTTGGACGCGCGCGACCTTCTAGTAGCCGGATTATTTCTTGTTGCTGCGATTTCGCCTCGGGTGATCCGCTCCCACCCCGGCCGGTGTTCTGGATCGCCAGCAGCATTGGGCTTGAACCGCTTTTGTTCTTGCTCACAGGATCGGCACCGCATTCAAGGAGAGTTCGCACGGCTGCGGCGCAGCGCGTCCGCACGGCGCGATGCAATGGAGACACGCCTCGCTTATCGACAGCATTGGGATCCGCCCCGGCTTGAATGAGGCAAGCAATCGTGGCCGCCTGCGCAGGGGGATTCCACATCGGCGAGCCGGGGCTGCCAACCGCAGCGGAATGCAGGGGCTGGTCGCCGTGGCGGTTCCTTGCGTGGACGTCGGAGCCGCCAGTGATGAGGTTCTGAACTATTTCTGTTTGGTACGCAGCTGCGGCGATGTGCAATGCGGTGTCGCCCGCATAGACATAGCGCCCAATCTCGTCGAGGAAGTATTTCTTGGCCGCCTGACGTGTCGCTCCCGCCTGGAAACATGCGGTCGCCAATTGCGGCGACGCTGCAAGCAGCCGTGAAACCCCGGCGGCGTCATCCGCGACGATGGCCCTCACCAATTTCCATAGGGCCGGATCAGACTTCACGCGAGCTCTTTAGCGATCGTGAGAGGAGTATTGAGACTGGGGAGCCTTGAGGACGATATCCACCACCCGCTCATCCTCGTCAATATCGAAGGTGTCGCCGAACGTCTGGTAGTTCTTGGCGTTGATCTGGATCAGAACCTTGCCCTTGGGAATTCCCGGGATCCTGGCGATGCCTTCTTGAGAGCTCTTTAGCTCCCAGGAAAGCCGGGTCTTTTTCAACAAGAGAGCATTCGCCGACCGGCCCTGGACGAACTTGACGATTACGGTCGCACGATCCACCGGCTTGCCGCGCTCATTGGTCACGCGGATCTGCAGCCGCGTGAGATCGTCGGCCAGAACCGGCAAGGACAGCAGCGCAAGCAGAAGGATCAGTTTCCGCATCGCGCCCATTATCTCACGGGACATCTCTGGAGCTTGGCTCAGGCAATATCGGGCAGCAGAAATTGTCCAGGCTGCCCGGCGGCGTCCGCCACAGCTTCGGCCGCGAGATATCCGCTACGCACCGCGCCTTCCATGATGGCCGGCCATCCCGAACGAGTCCAGTCTCCGGCCAGGAACAGGTTCCTGACGTTTGTTCGAGTCAGTGGCCGCCGCGATTCCATCCCTGGCTTGGCCGAGAGCACCGCTTTGACTTCCTTGACCACGTGGGCCTTTTCCAGCTTCGCGCCGCGAGCCTGGGGAAGAAACTCCTCCAGCTCTCGGATCGCCAAAGCTATGACATCCGCACGCGGCATCTCCAGCAGGCTGCGCGACGCGCTCACCACCAGTTGAACCGCGCGGCCTTCGTGCTTGTTGAAGATCCATTGAATGGTGCGATCGAGCAGAGTGGCGTGGGGCAAGTCGATCACTGGCCGGTCGAACCACAAGTGGATTCCGGTGATAGGCGAGTACTCGAATCCAGAAAGATCCATGTCGAGTCCGGGCGCAACCTCCGCTACCCGATCGAAGGGAAGGGCGCAAATATAGTGATCGGCTCGCAGTTCCTCACCGCGCACCACCACCGAAAGCACGGCTCCATCCGCGATTACGATACGCTCCACGGGGGAGCGCAGTTGGAACTCGACCGGCCCGACGTTCTTCCACGTATCCAGCCGATAGAAATCCCCCAGTGGAACCGCTGGAACACCCATCTCGTAAGAATTCTTGCGCGCCAAGAAGACGAGTCGGAACACCTGAAATCCATGCAGTGCCGCCGTGGCGTCCAGTTCCTCACTGATCGCGCTTACCAGCACCTGCCGCCAGAACCGTTCGATCACGCGCGGCGGCTGGTGCTGTTCCTTAAGCCAGTCGAGCATCGAGATCTGGTCCAGATCGGTGCGCTTCGCGTATTGGCTCTTTATGGCGTTGATCCCCCGCATCACCGCCAGTTTTTCGGACAGGTTCAGGAACTTGAGGGTCAGGAAGGACTCTGTGAAATGCGCCGGCGCGGGTAGCACACCCGCGCGCAGCGTACTGCGCCGCCCGCCCGGTTCGATAAAGATGAAGTCGCGGTAAAAGGTGATCTGGTCTTCGACGCCGAGACGGCGATAGAAGTCCAGAAGATTGACGCAGCAGCGAAGCAGGATGTGCTGGCAGTTGTCGATGGTCTCGGCGTTTTCACCGGTGCCAATTTCGTAGGAAGTGGCGCGGCCGCCCAGAAATCGCCGCGATTCAAGGACCCGAACACCGTGCCCGGCGCCGGCTAACGCTGCGGCGGACGCCAGACCCGCCAAACCTCCGCCAATGACGATTACCTCCGCCATGCGGAGCCGTGTCGTGGAAACATAAAGAGTTATGTTTACACAACCCAGATCTTAGACATCGTGCTTAGGCTACTACCGGGACGCGGCCGCGGCGGCCACCGCCGGAATCGCGGTTGATGAGATCCAGGGCCACAAGTAGCACCAAAACAAAGAAAATGACGTCTTGCATGTCCATAGTAAGAAATTACAGTATGACCGTATCCCGGGCCAAACGACAAGTCCCAGTGGACATAGTACCCGAGGAAATTGTTACCGAGTACCCGCTCCGGCTCGGGCGTGTCCCAGCGTCTTGACGACGTTTTCGATCAGCCGCAGACCACAGTCGCCTTCCAGCGTCAGGATCGACTCTGGATGAAATTGTACGGCTTCCATGGGCAATTCGCGGTGACGGACCCCCATGATGACGCCGTCCTCGCTTTCGGCGGTGACTTCCAGGCAGCTGGGCAGCCGGTCCCGGATGGCGAATAGCGAATGGTACCTTCCCACTCGAAATGTTTCGGGCAGGCCTTCGAAAATACCTGTGCCGCGATGGCGTACGGTGGATGGCTTGCCATGCATAGGGTAATCCAGCACCCCTAACTCGCCGCCGAACGCCTCCACCATCCCCTGCAATCCCAGACACACGCCGAACACCGGGATTTCGAGCTTCGCGGCGTAGCGTACCAGCGCGGGCACACCGAAATCCTCTGGACGTCCCGGACCAGGCGATACCAGGATCAGCGAAGGTGCCAGTTTCTCGATCATCTCGAGGGGAAATCCCGCACGATAGGTGATGACTTCGGCTCCGGTCTGGCGCGCATAATTCGCCAGAGTATGGATGAAGCAGTCTTCGTTGTCGACCAGCAGCATTCGAACGCCGTGGCTCTGCTCCTTCGTTGGGACGTACGGCGGCGCGGCTTTGAACTCCGGATCGAGCACCCGGAAGAAGCCAGTCGCTTTCAAATGACACTCACGATCTTCCTCTTCGGGGATGGAATCGTAGAGCAGAGTCGCGCCCGCGCCATATGCCGCAACGCCATCGCGTAAGTGAACCGTACGAATCGTAATTCCGGTGTTAATGCCGCCGTCGAGTGAAATTAGCCCCACGGCGCCGCCGTACCAGCCCCGTGCGTCTTTTTCCAGATCCTCGATGGCCTGCGCTGCCCATTTCTTGGGCGCTCCGATCAGCGTAACCGCCCACATATGCGTGAGGAACGCGTCGAGCGAATCGAAACCGTCGGCCAGGATTCCCTCAACGTGATCCACGGTGTGAAACAGTCCCGCATAGCTCTCGATCAAGCGGCGAGCAATCACTTTTACCGTGCCGGGTTTGCAAACGCGCGATTTGTCGTTGCGGTCCACATCCGTACACATCGTGAGTTCGGATTCCTCTTTGGCGGAGGACAGCAGCTCACGGATATTATCCGCGTCGCGCAACGGATCTCCCGTGCGCCGGGCCGTGCCGGCGATGGGACACGTCTCCACGCGCGCGCCATCCTCACGCTGTTCCACGCGCACGAACATCTCGGGCGAGGCGCCAATCAACTGCTCGTCGCCAAACTGGAGCAGGAACTCGTAGGGACTGGGACTGGCCTTCTGGATGCGCTCGAACAACTCCGCAGTGCCGCCAGCGTAGGGTGTGCGGAACGTCTGGCGGAGCACCACCTCGTAGTAGTTGCCCAGGCGCATTCCCTCGCGGACCGTTTCGACCTTCGCGGCGTACTCGGCGGATGTATGGTCGCTGACAATAGGGCCAGGCGCCGGCTTCTTTTTGGATTTTTTGATGCGCTGGGCGGCGTGTGGAAGTCCGCGGGTCGTATCCTCGCCGCGCGTAAAGTCAAACTGATACCGCTCGATCTGCTCTTTCTTGCGATCCATGAAATAAATGTCATCGCACAGGAACAAGCGCAAATCCTTGACGCCGGAACGTGGATGCTTTAAGCGGATCGGATCGAAGCGGAACAGCAGGTCGTAACCAAACGCACCTACGAGCGCGAGGCGGCCCGCCAGTGGTCCATGGAACTCGTCTATCAGCGCACGCAGCAAAGAAAAAGCCGAGGGCTGCTTGCTACGTTCCTCTTCGGGAAACAGCTCGGGCAGCGGTTTGAGCCGGCCCTGGATAATGCCGTTCACCATCTCAAAGGATTCCCAGTGAGGATGGGGGCGCAGCACCGGATCGAGCAGACGATTGATGACCTCGCCTCGACCGTTGAGCGGGGTCAGAGTGACATCGCGGTCAGCCGCTACAATCTCGAGCGGTGGGGCAACGGAGGCCACGTCCCAACGTGAGTAGCGCTCAGGATATTCGTAACCGGAAGACAGATAAATGCCGCGCTGGGTATCGAGCTTATGCATCAGCCCGCGCAGGCCCTTTTCAAACGCAATCTTGGAAAATGTGCGTTCGACGACAATGCCGCTGGGAGTGGAATAACTGTCGGGGCGCATAAAACACCGCTGGGGAGTACCCCAAGGATATCATGCGATCCGCCATTCCTTTACACGGGGCTGTTAAACTGATCACTTCCCAGTGATTGCGCAACAAACCCCTCCCGTCTCGCGATTCCGATACCTGGAGCTCCTGTTTTTGCTCGGCATGCTGCAGGCGTTCGCGCCGGTTTCGATCGACATGTACCTGCCGGCGATGCCGCAGATGGAGCAGGTGTTCCACACCTCCGCCGCGGCCGTGCAATACACCATGGTCACGTTCCTGGTGGGGTTCGCGCTGGGCCAGAGCCTGTACGGACCGATCACTGACCGTTTCGGGCGTAAGCCGCCGCTGTACATCAGCCTGGCGTTGTTCATTTTTTCTTCAGCGGCATGCGCATTCGCCCCGTCGATCCGCATCATGTCGTTCTTCCGGCTGCTGCAGGCGATTGGCGCGTGCGGAGGGTCGGTCATCTCGCGCGCCATCGTGCGCGACCTATTTCCGCCCTCGCAGCTACGCCGCATCTTCTCGATGCTGATCCTGGTGGTCGGCGTCTCCCCGGTGATTGCGCCGATGCTCGGCAGCTACCTATTGATCTGGTTTGGATGGAAAGCCGCATTCGTAACACAAACATTGATCGGCATCGCGTGCCTTGCGGGGATGCACTTCCGGCTGTCCGAGTCGCTGCCTGAAAGTGCACGCATACCCTTGCGAGTGGACACCATCGTATCGGCCTATTCGCGGCTGATCAAAGACCGAACATTCCTGGGCGCGTCCGTGGTCTGCGGATTCAGCTCCGCCGGAACGTTCGCCTATATCACCAGCGCTCCGTTCGTGTACATCAGCCTGTACAAGGTTCCTCCGGCGGAATTCGGATGGCTGTTCGGAGCCGCGGCGGCGGGCATGGTCGCGGCCTCGCAGATCAACGGCCGGATGTCGCATAAGACTCCGCTGTGGCGCGTGCTGCGGAACGCAAATCTGGTCCAGCTCGTGGCCGGCCTGCTGCTTTTGACCGCGGTATTGACGAACACGGGTGGATTAGCCGCGGTGTTCGCGTGCATCTTTGTCTATATTGCCGCGCAGGGATTCGTGTTCCCCAATGGTTCGGCCATCGCGATGATGCGCCATGGCGATATCGCGGGAACGGCATCGGCGCTGCTGGGCACCAACCAGTTCCTAATCGCCGCCATCGCGACCATTTTTCTGGGCTTGCTGGATAACCCCGCGGTCCCGATGGCGATGGTGATCGCCGGGTGCGCGGTCGCATCCGCGGCGCTGAATTACCTGACACTGGGCGAACGTCTGGAAATCGCTCCGCAGCCGGTCTAGTCCTAGGCAACTCAAAGCGGATCCGGGATGCGCCGATCGGCTTACCACGGCAGGGATGACGCCCTGCTACATTTGAGAGAACCATGCAAAAAACCAGTGACGTTGCTCAACTGGCTGCCATCACCAAACGCATGCGGCGAACGGCGATCGAAATGATCACCGAGGCGGGCTCGGGCCACCCGGGTGGATCGCTCTCATCGGCTGAAATCGTCACCACGTTGTTTTTCGACGTTATGCGTCACGATCCCGATAATCCGCATTGGCCGGATCGCGACCGGTTCATTCTTTCGAAAGGGCATTGCTGCCCCATCCTCTACGCCGTGATGGCGGAGTGCGGTTATTGCCCCAAAGACCAGCTGATGACCTTGCGCAAGCTCGGCTCCATCTACCAGGGGCATCCGGATGTGCGATTTCTGCCTGCGCTGGAGGCTTCCACGGGCTCGTTGGGCCTGGGACTTTCGCTCGGGCTGGGCATGTCGCTGGCAGCGCGCCTCAATAAAGGAAAGCCCGGCGGCAAGTCGCGATCCTATGTCGTGCTGGGCGATGGCGAAATTCAAGAGGGCCAGATCTGGGAAGCAGCCATGGCCGCGGCGTTCCTGCACGTCGACAACCTGGTGGCGATTGTGGACTACAACCAGATCCAACTGGACGGTTTCGTCAAGGACATCATGAGCCTGGAGCCGCTGGCCGACAAGTGGCGCGGCTTTGGATGGCACGTGATTGAGGCCTACGGGCATGACATCGCGGCTTTACAAAACGCTTTCGGCGAAGCCTCGTCGATGCAGGGTAAACCCACCTGCATTCTGGCTCACACCGTTAAGGGCAAGGGAGTCTCGTTTATGGAGAACAATCCCAAGTTTCACGGCACTGCGCCGACGCGTGAGGAATGCGCGAAAGCACTCCAGGAGCTAGCCTGATGCCCGCCCAGACTAAATACGCCCTTCCCCTGGGCGCAGCCACGCGCGAAGCCTTCGGCAAGGCTCTGGTGGAACTCGGGCGAACGAACCCGGATGTAGTGGCGCTGGACGCGGACCTCTCCAAATCCACTTATACCGCTGGATTCGCGAAGGAGTTTCCGGACCGCTTTATCGAATGCGGCATCGCCGAAGCCAACATGATTGCGATCGGCGCGGGTTTGGCATCGGCCGGAAAGATTCCATTCGCCGCCAGTTTTTCGGTGTTCGCCCTGAATAAGGGGTTCGAGCAATTGCGGGTAACCGCAGCGTATCCCAACGTGAATCTGAAGGTGGTCGGTACGCACAGCGGCATTTCCATTGGCGAAGATGGGCCATCGCAAATGAGCGTCGAGGATCTCAGCCTGGCGTGCTCCCTGCCTGGCTTCACGGTGATTTCGCCCGCCGACGAAACTTCCATGATCGAGCTGGTGAAGCTCGCGGCTGCACACGTCGGACCGGTATTCATCCGGGCTGGCCGCCCTAAAGTTGCCCGTGTATACGAAGCTGGGCGGCAGTTCAAGATCGGCGAGTCTGTTGAGCTGCTGGCGGGTTCCGATGTGACCTTGATCGCCACCGGCCTGCTGGTGGCGGAATCCATTCGCGCCGCGGAAACACTGGAAGCGGAGGGAATTTCGGCGCGGGTGATCGATTTTCATACGGTTAAGCCCTTGGATCGCGAAGCCATTGCCCGTGCGGCGCGTGAAACAGGTGCCATCGTGGTGTCCGAGGAGCATCTGGCCGATGGCGGTTTGGGCGTGCGCGTCGCTCAAGTAGTTGCCGAAACGCACCCGGCACCGATGGAATTCGTGGGGATCCAGAATACTTACGCGGAATCGGCAACCCCGGAGCAGCTTCTCGATAAGTACGGTTTGCTCGCGCGGGACGTCGCTGCAGCGGCCCGCCGCGTGGTCCAGCGGAAGCGGTAAATCCAGTCGATGGCCCAGTCCAGGCGATCGCCAGTCAAGCGCAATCCCAAAAAGAAGCCGAAGAGCGATCTCGAGCAGATCGCCGCGCTCTACGTTCAGACCGGGGCTGTGCTGGTGCGCGCCGGACGCACGCTCCACGACCATGTCGGATCTTCTCTCTCGGCCGTGGGCGTGCAACTCCAGTTGCTGCGCATGGACCTGCCCGAGGCCCAGGAGCGGCTTGACGAAACCCTTCGGATTCTGGAGGAGGTCCTCGGCCAGGTTCGGGATCTAAGCCAGGAATTGTGTCCTTCACCGGCGTATCGGGGTGGATTGAAACAGGCTCTACTGCGCCTTGCCGATCGGCATATATCCAGCGATTGCAGCATCCACGTGGACTACTCCGCTACCGCCGCCCTACCGGCGGAGATTGCGGCGGCGTTCTACGAAGCGTCCTCCGCAGCGGTGGAACAAGCGCTTCGCCAGGGGGCCACGGTAGTACGTATCACGGCGCGGGGAGCCGGCCCGCTAGTCCTGCGCATCGCGGACGATGGGAGGAAATCCGGCCGTGCCCGCGCCTTATCGGCGATGGGGACCCTTGCACGGCAACAAGGACTAGGGTTTGCATGCACGACAGGAAAAGGTACAATTGTTTCCATTCGTTATGCCATTCGACGTCCTTCTCGTGGATGATCACAAGATCATGCGCGATGGCATCAAGGCCATCCTGAACCGTTCCAGCGAGTTTCGCGTGGTCGGCGAGGCTGAGAATGGTACCGACGCCGTTCAGTTCGTCAGGAAGTGCCGTCCGCAGATCGTGCTGATGGACATCGGGCTGCCGGGATTGAACGGAGTGGAAACTACAGCCGAGATCCTGCGGCATCAACCCGACTGCAAGGTCGTGATTCTTTCGATGTACGACGATGAGCATTCGGTAGTAAGCGCGGTGCGCTCCGGCGCCCGAGCGTTTATTCTGAAACGCGCGTCCGACAACGATCTTCTGGAAGCGCTGCGCATGGTCGCCGCCGGCGGGATGTATCTGAGCCCGCAGGTGTCCGATCGTTTGCTGACGCGCATTCAGAAAGGCGACCTGGAAGCTCGCCAGACCCCCAAGTTACTCGAAGCTCTTTCGCCGCGCGAGGTACAGGTGCTGCGGCTGGTGGCGGATGGAAAGACCAGCAAGGAAATCGCGGTGCTGCTGGACCTGCGCGAGCAAACCGTGCGCAGCTACAGAAAGACCATGATGAAGAAGCTGGGAGTGAACAACGTGGCTGGTCTGACGCAGCTCGCGCTTTCCACGGGCTTGACGCAGGCGGCGCACGGTAGCCCCAGGTGAGCGACAGGATCACCAGGCCCTCTCCCTGGGGTCCGCTGGCCGTCGCGGACGCCCACCTTCATTTCTTCTCGCATCATTTTTTTACGACGCTGATCGCGTCCGCCGCAAGTCAGAAGCCTGGGTTGACGCTCGAAGCCGCGGGCGCGCACCTGGGCTGGCAACTGCCTCCGCAGGAGCCCGAGAAGCTGGCCGAAATTTGGGTGCACGAGCTCGACCGGCATGGCGTATTCGCCTCGGCGCTGATCGCCAGCGTGCCCGGCGACGAAGGCTCGGTGACCTCTGCAGTGCGTGCCTTTCCGAACCGCTTCTTCGCCTATGCCATGGTGAATCCGCGAACGTTAACCGCCGGCCTGCCCGCTGCATTTGCGGAAGTGCGCGTTGCGTATCTATTCCCTGCCATGCACGGATATTCGATTCAGGACGAATGCGCCAAGCCAGTGTTCGAATGGGCGCAGAGCCAAAAGCGAGCGGTGTTTGTGCACTGCGGCGTGCTGAGCGTGGGCGTCCGCAAGAAACTGGGATTGTCGTCGGCATTCGATATGCGGTTTTCCAATCCCGTCGATTTGCACGCGGTTGCCTTGCGCTATCCCGAGGTCCCGATGATTGTGCCGCATTTCGGGGCGGGCTATTTTCGAGAAGCGCTGATGCTGGCCGACCAGTGCTCGAACATCTATCTGGACACATCCAGCTCAAATAACTGGATGCGTTACCAGCCGGGACACGTGACCTTGCGCGAGGTTTTCCGGCATGCACTGGATGTGGCGGGGCCCAAGCGGCTGCTGTTCGGAACGGATTCGTCGTTTTTCCCGCGTGGCTGGCATCACACGATCTTCGAAGACCAGGCGAAGGCCCTCTATGAGATTGGAACCAGCGAGGCGGACGCGCGGGCCATCTTTGGCGAAAATCTGGTGAGAATTCTCGCGGTCTAAGGCAACGTCATTCATGCATGACGCTTGTTATTAGGACACTCGATACCCTCCGTCTTCGTCGAAAATCTGTGTTCCGGTATCCGTTGGACCCGGTTCCACGCACGGCCGTGCTAGCGGCCTGTTTCCGGCAACCCAGGTTTCGCCCGAACTGTCCCATTCAGGTTTTCCCGGAAGGCTGGTCGGCGGAGGTTTCCGCATTCGCGCCGGCCGCCCTTGCCGCCCCTCGCGAGCACCTCTTGAGTTTGGCGGCGGCCGACCAACCGCCTAAACTCACCCACGCGCTCATCGCGCTGGAGCATCGGGGTGACCCGCTGCTCGTGATGGAAGAGCGGGCGGGGCTATGGCGAGCGTTTCGCGTCCCGGTATTCGAGCAGATCATCGAGGCCAACGGCGAGCTGCTGGCGGCCGAGTGCGA
>Ga0207711_10001488_pt1 | contig 21817 bp, 19 predicted proteins | sample KBSS34metaG_FD_184401 | JGI IMG/M metagenome (GOLD analysis project Ga0207711, IMG submission 184401) | Switchgrass rhizosphere microbial communities from Kellogg Biological Station, Michigan, USA - KBS S3-4 metaG (SPAdes) (version 2) | ecosystem: Host-associated > Plants > Roots > Rhizosphere...
CGGCCACGGCATCGTGCGCAGCTTCGACATCTCGTCAGGCGTGGCGGTGGCCGGCGCGACCCGTGACCTCGGCGATCTGCAGGGCGGAAGCATCGCCGGCATCGCCATGAACGGGACCCAGCTGGTGATCGCCGGCAGCACCTCGAACGGAGCGCTGAACGCCGGGACGCCGACGCAGGGCTTCTCCGGCGGCTCCGACGCCTTCGTGGCCAGCGTCTCGGGCGACCTCTCGAGCCAGGCCAGCGATTCCCTGAGCTACTACGGCGGGACGGGCAACGATCGGGTGACCTCCATGGCCGTGGCCAACGGGCAGGTCTGGATCGGCGGCCAGGCGGGCGCGACCGCCACGCCGGGCGCAGGCGCGAACCCGCCGGACGCGCCGCTGGGGACCACGGATGGCTTCCTCGCCAGCATCGATCCGACCACCGGGGCGGTGGGCTTCACGTCGCGTTTTACCGGCAAGGACAACATGGCGGTCCCCTCGGCGATCGCGGTGGCCCCGACCGGCGCCAGCGTTCTCGACCGCCTGGGCCTGCCGTCAGGAACCCTGACGCTCTCGGACTCGCAGCAGTTGAGCGCGCAAAGTGCGCTTCGGCCTGGCGACCAGTTCACCGTCCAGGGCGGAACCGGAGCGAAGAACACCGTGACCATCGCGGCCGGCGAGACCCTGCAGACGCTGGCCACCAAGATCACCCGCGCCTCGGGCTTCAACGCGACCGTAACGGTCACCACCAGCCTGGATAACACGCGCCAGATCAGTATCGTGCCGGTCAATCCGCGGGCGACGGTGACCATCGGGGCCGGCCCGGGCGACAAGAACGCCCTGCCGCTGCTCGGCATCCCGGAAGGCGTGCTGCGCACCACCAATTTCGTCAACAATGTCAGCGTGCCGGGCGACGGTGGCACGCCGATCTATGGCCTGGGCCTGTCGAGCACGCTGAACCTCAGCAACAACTCGCAGATCAGCCACGCCCTGGCCCAGGTGACCTCGGCGCTGGGCGTGGTGCGCACCGCCTACAAGGCGCTGGTCGACGCCAACACGCCGCAGAGCGTCAAGGACGCTCAGGCGCTGGCCGCCCGGGCCAACGGCCCGGTGCCGCAATACCTGACCGACCAGGTGGCGAACTACCAGGCGGCGCTCAGCCGCCTGACCGGCGGGGCGCAGTAGCCCGCGTATAGCGTCCTCGAGCCCGTCGATGTCCTTGAATCGGGCGTCGGCGAAGGCTAGCGAAGACCATGGATTTCCTGAAGGACCGTCGGACCGTGCTGGCGCTGGGCGGCGCCGCCGTGGCGCTGCTGGCGGGGCTGGGCCTGGCCTGGGCGATGGTCGAGCGCCATCGCGGCGAGACCGCTCCGCCGCCGCCAGCCTCGCAGGGCGGACTGGTGATCGACACCGCCGGCGCCGGCGAGCCGCACGCCGACCCGGCCAAGCCGCTGCGCTGCTTCGTGGGCGGCCAGCCGGTGGGCGACATGACCCTGGCCGACTGCGCCAAGCGCAATGGGGTGGCCACCGACGCGCTCGACGTCGGCCTCGACCAGAGCGGCCAACTGGCGGCCGCGGGGCAGGCGGGCGCGGTGCTGACGCCGCTGCCGCCGACCACCGCCAACGTGCCCGAGGCGCCCGCGCCGCAGCCGCAGCAGGGCGCCCAGCCCCCGCCGCTGGCGGTGAGCGGGCCGCCAGCCACGTGCATGCGCTATTCCGAGGCGCAGTGGCGCCGGCTGCCGGCGGACATGGCGCTGGGGGCCTGCGTCCAGGCCCTGTTCGCCGGGCGCTGCGAGCGGCCGGGCGGGGCGACCTACGGACGCTGGGGTCAGCAGACGCTCCGCCTGGTGCCTGGCAAGGTTGAGGTCTCGTCCGACAACCACAGCTTCAAGCCGCTGATGGACCAGCCGGGGTGCCCGCCCGTCACCTGAGGCGGCCGCTCGCGCTCGGCGAATTGCTTGTGTAATATCCAGCCATGCAACGCCTTGCCCTGATCGTCGCCCTCGCCGCCGCCGCCGCGCTCGCGGGCTGCCAGAAAGAGACCGAACCGCCGGGCGACGTGGGAGTCTGCTACCATGTGGTCCCGCAGAAGGACGGCTCGCTGAAGTACAACAAGCTGGTCAATGCGCCCAACCTGGAGACCTGCGCGTCGAACCTAGAGGCCATGCGCATCAAGTTCCTGATGCTGGGCGGCAGCCAGCAGGAGATCTACGGAGCCTATCAGGCCAACTTCCTGTTTTTGCAGAAGGAAGGGGTGCTGACCTCGACCAGCCTGGAGGGGCCTCGCTACGTCGCCCTGGTGCGCACCGGCGACGGGCGTCTGGCGATCCCCGGCGCGATGCCCCAACCGTCACAGTAGGGCGCCGTTCGTGCAAATCGTCTGTGGACGGTTCCGCGCGAACGTGAACGAAGAGGGAACAAAGTCCTTGCCCGAGTGTTAACGGCGGGCTAGTTTCCGTCCGGGCCTAAGCCCGCAACCACGGAAACTTCAGGACAGCGACATGGCGGGCAGCGTCAACAAGGTCATCCTCATCGGCAACCTCGGGGCCGACCCCGAGATCCGTTCCCTCAACTCCGGCGACCGGGTGGCGAACCTGCGTATCGCGACCTCGGAAAACTGGCGCGACCGGGCCTCCGGCGAGCGCAAGGAAAAGACCGAGTGGCACCGCGTCGTGGTGTTCAACGAGAACATCGTGAAGGTCTGCGAGCAGTACCTGAAGAAGGGCGCCAAAGTTTATGTCGAGGGCGCGATTCAGACCCGAAAATGGACCGACCAGGCGGGCCTTGAGAAATTCTCCACCGAGATCGTGCTGCAGAAGTTCCGCGGCGAGCTGACCATGCTGGACGGCCGCGGCGAGGGCGCCGGCGAAGGCGACACCGGCGGCTACAGCAACAACGGCGGCTTCTCGTCCGGCCCGCGGGCCCAGAGTTCGGCCCCGCGCGAGGAATTCTCCGCCGACCTGGACGACGAAATCCCGTTCTAGGGCGATCCTAGTTGGCGGCAGCCTCCGTCGGGCAGGTGTCGGCGAGGCGTCTGGCGTCGGTGCTGGCGCGCACCGGCACACTCAAGCCGCCCAGCGACACCGAGACCTTGGCGTCGATGTGCATGGTTTCGTTCGAGAATGTCCCCTGGCCGGAGATCGGCACCGGCGGGCCGTCCTTGGTCGCACAGGTGCCCGCCAGCCGGATCTTGCCCGCCGCGATCTCCTTGGTGGGATAGGTGCAGGTGTAGATGTGGTTGATCTTGCCTTCCATGAACTTGGCCACGTCGGCGGGCTTGATGCAGCGCCGCTCGGTCTTGTTCGCCGGGAAGGGCGAGGTGACCTTGCTGGTGGTTTCCCAATAGCCGGGGCTGATGGCGCTCTGCGCCAGGGCCGGGCCGGCTAGAGCGGCCAGGGCGACGGCGGCGGTCAGGGGGAGAAGCTGTCTCATGATCACCATCCAAACACGGCCCATCTGAACGCAGCCTGACCGCGCGAACGGCCATTTGCGCCGAGTCTCGCGCCGGGAGTTAGGGCCGCTTGGCGGCCATCTCAAGGCGTGGCGGGTTCGGCGGCGGCCACCGCAGCTAGATTGGCGTCGCGGATCACCTGGCCCGCCTCGTCGTAGAGGAACGGCAGGAAGGCGTAGCGGCGGCCCCTGGTCACCGGCGTCGCCTCGTGCTGCAGGCTGCAGCAGAACACCACCGCCCCGCCCGTGGGCGGCCGGTAGGTGCGAGGCCCGAACTCGGGGAAGCGCAGGTCGCCGCCCTCGAACTCTTCGGCGTTGAGGTTGATCGAGACGGCGAAGCGGCGATGCGCGGTGCCCAGGGTCTCGTTGTCGCGGTGCGGCTTGAAGAACCCGCCCTCGTCGGCGTCGTAGCAGGCGACCAGGTAGCGCTCGAGGCGGGTGACCTCGAACTGGAAGACCTTGCGGATTTCCGGGACCAGGCAGCGGCCCAGACGCTGGCGCAACTCCTGGCGGAGATCGATGTCCTCGATGATCACGTCGCTGCGCTTCTTGAAGTCATCCATCACACCGACGGTGCGCCCGCCGATGTCGCGCATCACCCCCGAGGGCGTGCCGCCCTTGGCCTCATAGGTGGCGATCAGCCGCTGGCAGAGCTCGGCGCCGAACACCCGCGGCATGATCAGGACGGGGGCATAGAGTTCGACGCCGGCGGCGGCGTCGAGGCCGGGCAGGGCGGCGATCTCGTCGAACAGGGCCGCGGTCTCGGTGAGCGCCCAGGCCCCCAGCACGCGGTGCATGGGGTCGAGCAAAAGCCAGTGCGGGTGCTCGACCCCATCGGCGTCGACGGCGCCGTAGAGGGCGCTGAGCCTGCCGTCGGCGTCGAGGAACCAACGCAGGCCCGGCGGCTGGTTGCGGGCGACGGCGATAGAGTGGGCGTCGCGCAGGGTGATGAAGGCCGTCAACTTGTCGTCATCGAAGTGGGCTCGGTGGGCCATGAAGGCGCCCAGGGCGGCGTCGCGCACCGGCCCCGGCGGCGGCATGAAGCCCAGCAGGACGTAGTGGCCGACGGTGCTGCTGAAATGAAAGTTGGGCTTATCGGGGGTGGCGGCGACGAACCAGGGGGCGATGTCGCCGCGGGCGAGCCTGGGCGTCCTGGGGGCGGGGGCGGCGTCCATCAGGCCGCGGGCTCCCCGTTGACGAGATCGGGGTTCGTCGCGCCGACGCGGGCCTGATAGGCGGCCAGAACCGCGGCGCCGGCCTCATCATAGAAGAACGGCAGGAAGGCGTAGCGGCGCCCGGCCGTGACCTTGGTCGCCTCGTGCAGCATGGCGCAGGAGAACACCACGGCGCCGCCGGGCGGCGGGCGGTAGGTCTTGCGGCCGTATTCGGCGAAGCGCAGGTCGCCGCCTTCGAAGCCGTCGTTGAGATTGATCGAGCCGGCGAACTTGCGGTGCGCCGTGGCGAAGGTGGTGGAGTCGCGGTGCGGGTGGAACACCGCCTCGTCGGCGGCGTCGTAGCAGGAGACGATGTAGCGTTCGATGCGGGTGGCGGTGAAGCCGAGCCCGCGCTGGATCAGCGGGAACAGCCGCCGTTCCAGGCGATCGCGCAGCAGGGCCTGCAACTCGGGATCCTCGATGGCGATGTCGCGCCGCTTCTTCAGCTCGTCCATGACCAGCTGGGTGCGGTCGCCGGCGTCGCGCATGACGCCGGTGAAGGCGCCGCCGTGGGCCTGATGCAGCGCGACAAGCCGCTCGCAGAGCGCGGGCTCGAAGATCCGGGGCGCGATCAGCACCGGAGCGTGCAAGGGCGTGCCGGCATGCTCGCCGGGTGGGGCCAGGCGGGGCAGCATGTCGAAGACCATCTTGGCGTTGGCCAGGCGAACATGGCCCATCACCCGCAGGTCCGGGTCGAACAGCAGCCAGGTGGGGTATTCCGCGCCGTCGGCCCCGAGCGTCCCGAAGCGTCGGCTGATCGCGCCATCGAGGTCGAGGAACCAGCGCAGGCCCGGCATATCGCGCGCCGTGGCCGCCATGGCGGCGTCCCTGACCACGACGAAGGCCGCGAACCGGTCGTCGTCGAACAGCGTCCGGTGGGTCGCCAGCGCACGGACCGCCTCGGCCGCCGCCTCCGGGTCGTCCTTGGGCAGGAAAGCCATCAGAACGTAGCGGCCGGCGGCCGTGTCGAAGACGAACTCGGGGTTGGAGGGCGTGGGCGCCGTGAACCAGGGCGCCGGCTCGCCAAGCTTGAGCGGCATGGAGATCCTTTCGTGACGCTTCTTAGGACGCCACGCGGCCCCGGTCACCGCTCGTCTTTCCGCCGGATTTGGCGGCGTCTATAGGTCTCTCCGCGTGCCTGCGCGCGCGTACGCGTACGCGCGAGTGGCTTTCCGGCCTTCCGGATGCTAACTACAGACCCCACATCAGAACCCCGATTCCCAGGGCTAAATTCCCGCTTTGACCGACGAAAACACCACCCCGCCGGCTGACCGGCCTGGGGGCATCGCCCCTATCGCCATCGAAGACGAGCTGAAGAAGTCTTACCTCGACTACGCCATGAGCGTGATCGTGAGCCGGGCGCTGCCCGATGTGCGCGATGGCCTGAAGCCCGTGCACCGGCGGATCCTGTTCTCGATGAACGAGCAGGGGCACACGCCCGACCGCTCCTACGTCAAGTCCGCCCGCGTGGTCGGCGACGTGATGGGTAAGTACCACCCGCACGGGGACCTCGCGATCTACGACACCCTGGTGCGGATGGCCCAGCCGTTCTCCATGGGGCTGCTGCTGATCGACGGGCAGGGCAACTTCGGCTCGGTGGACAACGATCCGCCCGCCGCCATGCGCTACACCGAGTGCCGGCTGACCAAGGCGGCCATGTCGATCCTGGCGGACCTCGACAAGGACACGGTCGACTTCAAGGACAACTACGACGGCTCCGAGAGCGAGCCGGTGGTGATGCCGAGCCGGGTGCCGAACCTGCTGGTCAACGGCGCGGGCGGCATCGCCGTCGGCATGGCCACCAACATCCCGCCGCACAACCTGGGCGAAGTGGTCGACGCTTGCCTGGCGCTGATCGACAATCCCGATGTCAGCCTCGATGAGCTGCTGGACATCGTGCCCGGCCCGGACTTCCCGACGGGCGGGCAGATCATCGGCCGCACCGGCGCGCGCTCGGCGCTGATGACCGGGCGCGGCTCGGTGATCATGCGCGGCGTGGCCACCATCGAGGAGATCCGCAAGGATCGCGAGGCGATCATCATCCATTCGATCCCCTACCAGCTGAACAAGGCCGCGCTCGTCGAGCGGATCGCCGAGCTGGTGCGGGAAAAGCGGGTCGAGGGCATCTCCGACCTGCGCGACGAGAGCGACCGCCAGGGCATGCGCATCGTCATCGAGATGAAGCGCGACGCCTCGCCGGACGTCCTGCTGAACCAGCTCTACCGCTTCACGCCGCTGCAGTCCTCGTTCGGGGTCAACATGCTGGCGCTGAACCGCGGGCGGCCCGAGCAGATGGGCCTGCGCGAGATGATCAGCGCCTTCGTCAGCTTCCGCGAAGAAGTGGTCGAGCGGCGCACCAAGTTCGAACTCGGCAAGGCCCGCGACCGCGGTCACGTGCTGGTCGGCCTGGCCATCGCGGTCGCCAACATCGACGAGTTCATCCACATCATCCGCTCGTCCAAGGATCCGGCCGAGGCCCGAGAGCGGCTGATCGCCAAGGACTGGCCGGCCGGCGACATGCTGCCGCTGGTCGAGCTGATCCAGGACCCGCGCACCCTGGTCATCGACAAGAACCTGATCCGGCTGTCGGACGAGCAGGCCCGCGCCATCCTGGCGCTGACGCTCTCGCGCCTGACCGGCCTGGGCCGCGACGAGATCTTCGGCGAGGCTCAGACCCTGGCCGACGCGATCCAGGGCTTCCTGGCGCTGCTGGCGTCGCGCGAGGCGATCATGGCGATCGTCCGCGAGGAGCTGGTGGAGGTTCGCAACGCCTACGCCGTGCCGCGCCGCTCGGAAATCGTCGATGGCGACGCCGACGTCGAGGACGAGGACCTGATCGCCCGCGAGGACATGGTGATCACCGTCACCCATGGCGGCTATGTGAAGCGCACGCCGCTCAGCATCTACCGGACCCAGCACCGCGGCGGCAAAGGCCGCTCGGGGATGGCGACCAAGGACGAGGATGCGGTGACCCGCGTGTTCTCGGCCAACACCCACACCCCGATGCTGTTCTTCTCGTCGGGCGGCAAGGCCTACCAGCTGAAGGTGTGGCGCCTGCCGGTCGGCACGCCGACCTCGCGCGGCAAGGCCTTCGTGAACCTGCTGCCCATCGAGCCCGGCGAAAGCATCACCTCGATCCTGCCATTGCCCGAGGACGAGGCGACCTGGGACCAGTACGACGTGATGTTCTCCACCCGCTCCGGCGGGGTGCGACGCAACAAGCTCAGCGATTTCATCGGCATCAAGCGCAACGGCAAGATCGCCATGAAGCTCGACGAGGGCGACTCGATCGTCGGCGTGGGCGTCTGCAACGCCCAGGTGAACGACATCCTGCTGACCACGGCGCTCGGCCGCTGCATCCGCTTCGCGACGGAAGAGGTCCGGGTGTTCGCCGGTCGGGACTCCACCGGGGTGCGCGGCATCCGCCTGGCCGCGGGCGACCACGTGATCTCTATGGCCATCCTGCGCTCGGTGGACGCGACGCCGGCTGAACGGGCAGCCTATGTGAAGCACGCCAACGCCATGCGGCGCGCCGTCAGCGGCGAGGGCGAGGATGTCGAGGACGCCGCGGCCCCCGACGACGAGGAAGAGGTCGGCGACGAGGCCGCGCTCTCGGGCGAGCGCATCGCCGAGCTTGGCGCGGCCGAGGAGATCATCCTGACCGTCTCCACCGAAGGCTATGGCAAGCGCAGCTCGGCCTACGAGTTCCGCCGCACCGGACGTGGTGGGCAGGGCCTGCTGGCCCAGGACCTGACCAAGAAGGGCGGACGGCTTGCCGCCTCGTTCCCGGTCGAGGAGTTCGACCAGATCCTGCTGGTCACCGACCAGGGCCAGCTGATCCGCACGCCGGTGAAACAAGTGCGGATGGTCGGGCGCAACACCTCCGGCGTGATCATCTTCCGCACGTCAGAAGAAGAGCACGTGGTCTCTGTCGAGCGCCTGGCCGACACCGGCGAGGACGATGAGCCGGACGGCGAATCGGGCGGGGGCGACGAAGCTGGCCCGATCGACCCCGACGCGGGATCTCCGGACACGGACGCAGGGATGGATTGACCCCGCCCGGGGTCATTCAACACACTGATCGGTGAACGCTGTCATGCAAGTTTGACAGACCCCGCCGCGTCGCCCAGGTTCGCGCGCTCAATCGCGGGAGGCGAACATGGGCAAGGTCCTGTCGGTACTGTACGGCGTCGTTTGTTACGGCATTTTCTTCGCCGCCTTCCTCTACGCGGTCGCTTTCGTAGAGGGGCTTCCGGTCCCCAAGACCATCGATTCCGGGACCGCGGGGGCCTTCCTGCCCAGCCTGATCGTCGACGCCCTGCTGCTGGGCGTGTTCGCCGTGCAGCACAGCGTGATGGCGCGCCCGGCCTTCAAGGCGGTCTGGACGAAGATCGTCCCGAAGGTCGTCGAGCGCTCGACCTATGTGCTGTTGTCGTCGCTGGCGCTGGCCCTGCTGTGCTGGCAATGGCGGCCGATGCCGAGCACGATCTGGTCGCTTGCGCCCGGGCCGGTGGCGACGGTGCTGGTGATGCTGAGCTACGTGGGCTGGCTGACGGTGCTGACCAGCACCTTCCTGATCAACCACTTCGACCTGTTCGGCCTGCGCCAGGTCTGGGCCTACGCCTCCGGCAAGGAGATCCCGCCGCAGGGCTTCCACACGCCGCTGTTCTATCGCGTGGTGCGCCATCCGCTGTATCTGGGCTTCATCATCGCGTTCTGGGCCACGCCGACCATGAGCCTGGGCCACCTGATCTTCGCGATCGCCACGACGCTCTACATTCTGATCGCGATCCAGCTGGAGGAGCACGACCTGGTTGCAGTGTTCGGCGACACCTACCGGAGCTATCAGAAGCGGGTGTCGATGATCCTGCCCTGGGTCCCCGGCAAGAAAGCCTGACTTCGACCGTCCACGGCGATTTCCCTTGCCAGAAGCGTCCGCCACGGCGAAAGGCGAAGTCGGACAGTTGGGGGACCAAACTGCATGACGCGCGTCGGGCTCTATCCGGGCAGTTTCGATCCGATCCACAACGGGCACACCGACATCATCGGGCGCGCGGTGAAACTGGTCGACAAGCTGGTGCTGGGCGTCGCCATCGACACCGGCAAGAGTCCGATGTTCGATCTGGATGAGCGGGTGGCCATCGTCGAAGAGGCGGTCGCCCCGTTCCGCTCCACCACCGAGATCGTGGTGCAGCCCTATGCCGGCCTGACGACCCTGTTCGCGCGGCAGATCGGCGCCGGGATCATGGTGCGCGGACTGCGCGCCGTGTCCGACTTCGAGTTCGAGTTCTCGATTACCGCCATGAACCAGCAGCTCGACCGCGAGATCGAGACGGTGTTCCTGATGGCCGACCCCCGACATCTGGCGATCGCGTCCAAGCTGGTGAAGGAAATCGCCATGCTGGGCGGCGACGTGACCAAGTTCGTCAGCCCCAGCGTCAAGGCCCGCCTGATGGCCAAGGCCGCCAGCCGGTGAGGCCAGGGCTGGTCCGCGGGTGCGCGGCCTATTACGAGTGAGCGCCATGAGAGCCTTCCTGATCGCCGCGGCCGCCATGGCCGCGCTCGCCACCGCCGCTTCCGCCGCCCCGAAGGCCAAGGCGCCGCCCGCCGCGCCGCCGAAGCCCGCGGCGCCTGGCGCGCCCGGACCCGCCGACTGGCGCATCCCGGATCCTAACGACATCCTGGTGGTCGACACTAACAAGGGCCAGATCATCGTCGAGATGACCCCGGAGTCGGCGCCCAAGCACGTCGAGCAGGTCCGCGCCCTGGCGCACGAGGGCTTCTATGACGGCCTGCGGTTCTTCCGCGTGATCGACAAGTTCATGGACCAGACGGGCGATCCGCAGAACACCGGGCAGGGTGGCTCGTCCAAGCCCAACGTCCCGGCCGAGTTCACTTTCCGCCGCGGGGCCGACCTGCCGTTCGTGATGGCCGCGGACCAGACCGTGGCCGAGATCGGCTTCATCAAATCGCTGCCGGTCATGAGCCAGTCCATGGCGCTGGGCGCGATGACCAAGGACCAGAGGGTCACCGCCTGGCCGCTCTACTGCCAGGGCGTGATGGGCATGGCCCGCGACGACAATCCGGACAGCGGCAACAGCCAGTTCTTCTTCATGCGCTATCCCTATCCCTCGCTGGAGAAGCGCTACACCGCCTGGGGCCGGGTGATCAGCGGGCTGGACGCGGTGCGCGCCATCAAGACCGGAGAGCCGGTGGAGGCCCCGCAGGACCGCATGGACCATGTCCGTGTCCTGGCCGACATCCCCGAGAAGGACCGCCCCAAGATTCGTGTGATCGACCCCAAGGGGCCGTGGTTCAAAGCCCAGATCGAGCGGGTCCGCGCCGAGAAGGGCGCGGACTTCACGGCCTGCGACGTAGACATTCCTGTTGAGGTGAAGTGATGGATTCCGAGAATTTCCTGGCCCTGGAGCTCAGCACCGGTCCGGTGACGATCATGCTGTTGCCGAATCTGGCGCCGGCTCACGTGGCGCGGATCAAGGAACTGGCGCGCGAGGGCTTCTATGACGGGGTGGTGTTCCATCGCGTCATCGACGACTTCATGGCCCAGGGCGGCGACCCCACCGGCACCGGCTCCGGCGGATCGGACAAGCCCGACCTGCCGGCGGAGTTCAACGACGAGCCCCATGTGCGCGGCGTCTGCTCCATGGCCCGCACCAACAACCCCAACAGCGCCAACAGCCAGTTCTTCATCTGCTTCAAGGACGCCCGCTTCCTGGACAAGCAGTACACCGTCTGGGGCAAGGTGACCGAGGGCATGGAGAACGTCGACGCCCTGCCCAAGGGCGAGCCGCCGCGCGAGCCCGGCCGGATCATCTCGATGAAGGTGGCCGCGGACGTCTAAGGGCTGGGTACGGGGGCCAGCGTAACCACGAGGGGATAGTGGTCCGAACCCAGGTTCGGGCCGCGCTCGACGTTGACCGTCGCCCAGCCGGCGCCGGCGTAGACGTGGTCGATCGGCAGGACCGGAACCGGCATGCGCCGGCTGGCCGGCCAGCTGAACACCGCCCGCGTGCGGCGGATCAGGCCGAAGGCGGCGTCCTCGCGCCGGCGGGTGAACGACCAGGGCGTGGAGTTGAAATCGCCGCTCAGGATGGTCGTGTCGGACCGATAGCTCCGGACGGCTTTGATGAGCGGCGCGGACTCGGCCAGGCGGTCGAATTCGGTCGGCCAGGGATAGTGGACGCCAAGCACGGTGAATTCCCGGCCGGCGTGGCTGAAGACGGCCCCGACCAGCATCATCGGCCCGTCGTTCTCGGTTGTTATCGAGACGGGGCGGACCGGGGCCTCCCGGCTGAGAATGACCACGTTGGAGCGGATGGCGGTCAGGTGCATTCCCGTGCCCCGGATCAGGCCTTCTCGCACCGCGCGATTGGTCTCCTGGACGATCACCAAGTCGGGGTTCTGGGCCCTGATCCAGGCGACGGGGCGATCCAGGCCGCCCTGGCCACCCCAGATGTTGAACTGCATGACCTTGAGGGTCGCGACCGGCCCGGACGGCGGGGGCGGACCGGCCGCGCGAAGGTACTCCGGGGCCATCAGGACGCCCGCGGCGGCCACCGCCGCCAGGCCTGCGACTAGGCAGAGGATGCGGTAGCGGTCGTGGAACGCCAGGGCGGCCGCCAGGGCGACCAGGCCGCCTGCGAGATAGAAGGGCGTGGCATGGGTCAGCACGTCCCAGACGAGGCTGCGGCGGCCGAGCTGCGCCAGGGCGGCGGCCAGCGCGCAGGCTGTTGCGCCCACCAGCACCAGCGGCCCAAGGATGGTGGTGAACACGAGGGGCGCGAAGGACATCAGCCCTTGCCTAGCACGCCCGGTGACTTGACGGGAAAGGCGGCGCATGCGCTTCACCCGCCTTCCATGCAACTCGCTGACTTCGACTTCGAACTGCCCGAGGATCGCATCGCCCTGCGGCCCGCGAGCCCCCGGGATTCGGCGCGGCTGCTGGTGGTCGCGCCGGGCCGGCCGCTGGCCGATCTGGCGGTGAGCGACCTGCCGGGGCAGCTTCGCGCGGGCGACCTTCTGGTGCTCAACAACACCCGTGTGATCCCGGCGCGGCTGAAGGGCGTGCGCCATCGGGGCGAGAGCCGGGTGGCTGTGGAGGCGACCTTGCACCGGCGCTTGTCGCCGCACGCCTGGACGGCCTTCATGCGGCCGGGCAAGCGGCTGGCGGAGGCCGACCGGGTGGTGTTCGGCGAGAGCTCTGACCGCGCCTGTCTGCTGGGCGCGCTCGACGCCACCGTGAAGGCCAAGGGCGAGGGTGGCGAGGTGACGTTGAGTTTCGACCTTTCCGGGCCGGATCTAGACGCTGCGATCGCCGAGCGCGGGGCCATGCCGCTGCCGCCCTACATCGCCGCCAAGCGGGGCGAAGACGAACGCGACCGGGCCGACTACCAGACGGTCTACGCCGCCGAGGACGGCTCGGTGGCCGCGCCGACGGCGGGCCTGCATTTCACGCAAGAGCTGTTCGACCGGCTGACCCAGGCGGGCGTGGAGACGGCGTTCGTCACCCTGCACGTCGGCGCCGGAACCTTCCTGCCCATGAAGACCGAGACCATCGCCGAGCACCGGATGCATCCGGAGTGGGGCGAGGTCGACGCGGCGACCGCGGAACGGGTGAACGCCACGCGTCGCGCTGGCGGCCGGGTGATCTGCGTCGGCACGACGTCGCTGCGGCTGCTGGAGTCGGCGACCGGCGAGGACGGGGTCGTGGCGCCGTTCATGGGCGAGACGGCGATCTTCATCACGCCAGGCTATCGCTTCCGGGCGGCGGACGGGCTGATGACCAACTTCCACCTGCCGAAGTCGACGCTATTCATGCTGGTCTCGGCATTCGCGGGGTTGGACGCGATGCGCAGCGCCTATGCGCACGCGATCGTGGCGGGCTACCGCTTCTATTCCTATGGCGATGCGAGCCTGCTCTGGAGGGCGGCGTGACGGCCTTTCCGTTCGAGATCTCGGCTGTCGACGGGGCGGCGCGGACCGGGGTGCTGAAGACGCCGCGGGGCGACATCCGCACGCCGGCCTTCATGCCGGTGGGGACGGCCGGGACGGTGAAGGCGCTGACGGTCGACCAGGTGGCAGCGAGTGGGGCGGACATCCTGCTGGGCAACACCTACCACCTGATGCTGCGGCCGACGGCGGAGCGGGTGAAGCGGCTGGGCGGACTGCACCGGTTCATGCGCTGGGAGAAGCCAATCCTCACCGACTCGGGCGGCTTCCAGGTCATGTCGCTGTCGAAGATCGCCACGGTCACCGAGGAGAGCGTGACCTTCCAGAGCCATATCGACGGCTCGCGCCACGAGCTGACGCCGGAGCGGTCCATCGAGATCCAGGCCGACCTGCTGGGCTCGGATATCGTGATGCAGCTGGACGAACTCGTGCCCCTGCCGAGCGATGAGGCGCGGGTGGCCGAGGCGATGCGCCGGTCGGCCCGCTGGGGCGAGCGGTCGAAGGCGGCGTTCGGGCAGCGGGAGGGGCAGGCGCTGTTCGGCATCCAGCAAGGCGGGACCTCGGAGGCGCTGCGCCGCGAGTCGGCCGAGCGGCTGCAGGCCATCGGCTTCGACGGCTATGCGCTGGGCGGGCTGGCGGTGGGCGAGGGGCATGAGGCGATGTGCGAGGTGCTGGACTATGCGCCCGGCATGATGCCGGCCGAGCGGCCGCGCTACCTGATGGGCGTCGGCAAACCGGTCGACATTGTTGAAGCAGTAGCCCGCGGGGTGGACATGTTCGACTGCGTGCTGCCGACCCGCTCAGGGCGGCACGGGCAGGCCTGGACCTGGGAGGGTTCGGTCAATCTGAAGAACGCCCGGTTCGCCGAGGACGATACGCCGCTGGACGAATCGATCGTCTGCGACGCCTCAGGAAATTACTCGAAGGCTTACCTGCATCATCTTGTGAAATCAGAGGAAATTCTCGGACAGGTGCTGCTGTCCTGGCACAATCTGGCGTTCTTTCAGGCGCTGATGGGCGAGCTTCGAGCGGCGATTTCTGAAGGCCGGCTGGCGGCGTTCCGGCGTGACTTCAAGGCCCGTCAGCGGATCGGGTAGCGGGGTTTCATGTCCTGGGTCGGGATTTCGGTCGTGATCAGGCCGTGCGTGGGCGTGGCCGGCGCCTCGCAGTTCTTGGATTCGCCGAGGCCTTTCAGGTAGGCCCGCCGCACGCCCCCGGCGGTGATCGCGGCCTGCACGAAACGGTCGTGGCGCTCGGCGCCGGTGAGCCGGCGCACCCAGCCATGGAAGGGGATGACGTCCGACGCCGCGCCGGCCACGAAGCCCAGGCCCGCGCCTCGGCCACGCTCCAGCAAGTCGTCCTCGTCCTTCGGCGGCATGTCGAGATCGGCGCCCAGGGCGTCGTCGAGCGGCAGGATCAACGCCAGCAGCTGCGTGCATTTCCAGCCCTTGGGCGGCCGCGCGTAGGGGTCGGCCATGGCCTCCAGCAGGACGTCGGGGACCTTGGTGCGCATGACGTTGAAGTCGCGCAGGGGCGCCTCCGCCGCGCCCTTGAAGCTCTCGCGGTTGGCTTCGGAGGTGGTCTCGACGCGCGGCGAGCCATTCTCGCGCTCGGTCAGGCAGCCGGCCAGCGGCAGGGCCAGGGCGCAGACGATGGGCACGGCGAAGCGGCGCATGCGCTGAAGTCTAGCTCACGCACGCGCCGTGTTAAGGGGGTGGGCGCTGCGGCGGGAGAGCGCCCTTGCGAGACACTCGGACCCTGCGTCCGGATGGGGCCGAAATCGGCGCGCCACAGGGCCGTCGTAGCCCGCCGCAGCAGGGCTCAACTTAGGGTCTGGCGAAGGAAGTTGGTAGGCCGGGTGAGGTTCGAACTCACGACCATTCGATTAAAAGTCGAATGCTCTACCACTGAGCTACCGGCCCACATCGCAAAGGGTTTGAGGCCGCCCGGCGAAGCGGCGCGGACCATAGGCGCCGGGCCTGCCGCACGCAAGGGCGCGGCCCCTATTGCTGCTGCTGTTGTTGCTGCTGGCGCTGGTGGTCGTAGGCCAGGCCCGAGTATTGGCTGCGGCGCTGGCCGGCCTTGGGGGCGGACTGCGAGATGCGCAGGAACTCCGGCTCGCTGACCGCGGCGCGGGCCCGGCGGACGGAGACGCCCACGGCCAGCTCGCTCTCGGCCTCGCCCTTGTAGACCCCGCGCGAGGGCGGCACGTCGGAGTAGTCGCGCCCGACCGCGCAGGCCACGTGGCGTTCCGCGGCCAGGATGTTGTTGGTGGGATCGAAGCCCACCCAGCGCAGGCTGGGCAGGAAAGCCTCGACCCAGGCGTGGGTGGCGTCAGGGTCGGAGCGGTCGCCGGCCTTGCGGTCGGTGAACAGGTAGCCGGAGACGTAGCGCGCCGGGATGCCCCAGCTGCGGCAGATGGCCAGCATCACGTGGGCGAAGTCCTGGCAGACGCCCTTGCCCGCCTTCAGCACGTCGTCGATGGGCGAATCGGCGCGGGTGACGCCGGCCTCGTAGGCGAAGGCCCGGTAGAGGATGGTGTTGAGTTCGCGCAGCGCGCTCAGCGGATCGCGCACCCGCAGTTCGTCCAGCTTGTGCTGGGCGATGAAGGCGGCCAGCGCCGCGGTCGGGCCGGTGAAGCCGTGGGCGTGCAGGAAGTCGAAGTGCTCGCCGCGCACGAAGTCGCCTTTCAGCCGGTCCCATTCGCCGCGGTCCAGACTCGCCGGCAGGTCGGCGAGCGGTTCGGTCTCGATGGCCGAGCGCGCGGTGATGGTCAGCCGGTCGTGCGGCTGGGGAATGTCGAAGTGGTAGACGGCGTTGCCGAAGGTGTCGGCGTAGGAGAACAGCTGAGCGGCCGGATCGAGCTCGAGATCGAAGCTGATCAGCCGCTGGCCGGCCCGCTTCTGCGGCTGCATCCAGACTTCCATGACGCTCTCGCGCACGGGCTGGTCGTACTGGTAGCGGGTGGTGTGGCGGACTTCGAGGAGCACGGGGTCGTCAGGTCCTTCAGGCCGGGAGCCGCTGTTCGAGGGTGTAGGCGACAAAGGTCTCGAAGATCGCCCGGTGGATGCCGGCGCATTCGTCGAGGATGGCGCCGATGAAGGCGCTGGCGCCGCCGGCCTGCACCTCGCCGATGTCGGCGTACTGCAGGCGCGCGCGCAGCCGTCCGGCCAGGCGGTCTGGGCCAGTGGCGCCGGTGGCCTCGGCGTGGCGGCTGATCGAGGTGAGGTGTTCCTCGATGCGCGCGGTGCAGAAACGCATGGAGCGTGGGAAGTCCTCGTCTAGCAGCAGGAACTCCAGGATGAAGCGCGGCTGCATGTCGGCGGTGTAGACCCGCAGATAGGGCTCCAGTGCGCAGCTCATGCGCAGCAGGCTGGTGAGCGCGGCGTGGTCGGTGAGCGCGCGGCGGCGCTTCTCGCCGAAACAGACCTCCAGTAGCGAGCCGATCAGCTGGGCGCGTTCGAGATAGACGCCCAGCAGCAGGAACCGCCAGCCCTCGCCGTGGCTCATGGTGGCGTCGGCGGCGCCTTTGAACAGGTGCAGGTCGGCGATGGTGTCGTGCAGGAAGGCCTGGCTGCCCTCGGCGAAGATCCGGTCGGCGTTCTGGTCGCGCATGCGCAGGTGGATGAGGTTGAGCCGCTCCCACGTCTCGGTGGTGATCTGGTCGCGCACCTGCCGCGCGTTTTCCCGGGCGCGGGCGAGCGAGGTCGCCACCGAGCCGGTGTCGTCGCGATCGAGCACCATGGCGCGGGCCGCCTCGTAGGGGTTCTTGGCCTTGGCCGCGTCGTCCCGGTCGCCGACGGCGGCCAGCGCGATGCGCGCGATCTGGGTCGCCGATTCCGTGCGGTCCAGGGTGGCTGTCAGCATGACGTCTGAGAGCCGGCAGACATGCTCCGCCCGCTCCACGTAGCGGCCGATCCAGTACAAGCTGTCCGCAACGCGCGCGAGCATCATGGCTGCAGATCCTTGCGGTCGGTGAGCACCCAGGTGTCCTTCGAGCCGCCGCCCTGGCTGGAATTGACCACCAGGGAGCCCTTGCGCAGGGCGACACGGGTCAAGGCGCCCGGCGTCACCACGATCTTCTCGCCGCAGAGGATGAAGGGGCGCAGGTCCACGTGGCGCGACTCGATGGCGTCGCCGATCAGGCAGGGCGCGGTGGAGAGCTGGATGGTCGGCTGGGCGATGTAGTTGTCGGGGTCGGCCTTCAGCGCGGCGGCGAACTCGTCCTGCTGGGCCTTGGTGGAGTGCGGGCCGACCAGCATGCCGTAGCCGCCCGAGGCGCCCACCGCCTTGACCACGAACTTGTCGAGGTTGGCCAGGACGTGGCTCAGCTGGGCGGGCTCGCGGCACAGGAACGTCTCGATGTTCGGCAGGATCGCGTCCTCGCCCAGGTAGTAGCGGATGATCTCCGGCACGTAGGCGTAGACCGCCTTGTCGTCGGCGACCCCGGTGCCCGGCGCGTTGCAGATGACCACGTTGCCGGCGCGATAGGCGTTGAACAGTCCCGCCGAGCCCAGGCCCGAGTCGCGGCGGAAGGTGAGGGGGTCGATGAAGTCGTCGTCGACGCGGCGGTAGATGATGTCGATCCGGCGCAGGCCCGTGGTGGTGCGCATGTAGACCATGTTGTCGTGCACCACGAGGTCGCGGCCCTCGACCAGCGGCACGCCCATCAGCCGCGCCAGGTAGGCATGCTCGAAGTAGGCGGAGTTGTAGACGCCCGGCGTCAGCACCACGACCTGCGGGTTGGGCCGCCAGTCGGCCGCCATGGACTTGAGCGTCGAGAGCAGCAGGTCCGGATAGCGATCGACGCCGCGCACGCCGGCGCCGCGGAAGGTTCCCGGGAACACCCGCTTGGACGCCTCGCGGTTGGCCAGCATGTAGGAGACGCCGGAGGGGACGCGCAGGTTGTCCTCCAGCACGGCGAAGGCGCCGTCCGGCTGGCGGATCAGGTCGGAGCCGCAGACGTTGGCGTAGGCCTGGTGCGGCACATAGAGGTTCTGCATCTCGCGCCGGTAGGAGGGCGCGGTCAGCACCAGGTCGCGGGGCACCACCCCGTCCATCAGGATCTTCTGGCTCGAGTAGATGTCGGCCAGGAACATGTTCAGCGCCTTCAGGCGCTGGGTGAGGCCGGCCTCGATGGTGGTCCATTCGTCGGCGGCGATGATCCGCGGCAGCAGGTCGGTGGGAATGATCCGCTCGGTGGAGCTCTCCGCGCCGTAGACGGTGAAGGTGATGCCCTGCAGCAGGAAGAAGCGTTCCAGGGTGCGCTGGCGCTCGGCGAGCTCCTCGGCGCTCAGCGTCGCGATGCGTTCGTCCAGGGCGGCGTAGTGCGGGCGTACGGCGCCCGAGGGCCCGTGCATCTCGTCGTAAGGCAGGTTCGGCGCGGCGGCGCGCACCTCCGGCGCAGCCTCTACAGCGCTAGCCACCCCCGTCGTCACGCCTGATTTTTCCCTACGCACCCACAGTCCCTAATGCCCCTTAGGCGGTCACCGGACCACGGGCGCGTACTTTCGTCCATCCGCGACCATTGTCGCAGCCGGCGCCCACCCTTTGAGCAGACCGGGTGACAGCCCGTGACAGCCCGGACGGGCGCGGCTACACCCGCTGAAGGGGGCGTAAGGATTCGAGAGCTTGGCTCGACTAGTCTACGCCTTTGCGGCCGGGGCCGTCGCCAGCATCCAGGCGTTCAGCGCCTCCGACGCCCGAGCCGATCCGAAGGCTTCCATCGAAGGCGCGCTCGACCCTGACCTGAAGGCCGAGGTGACGCGCGCGGTAGGCGACACCGACCGGCCGATCGAGAACCGCTTCGAAGCTCGCCGCCGCGCCCGCGACGCCGCCGAGGACGCCATCAGCGTGCTCCGGTCCGAGGGCTACTACGCCTATGACGTGGAGCCGGACGTGGGCGAGGGCGATACGCCCAAGGCGGTGGTGCGGATCACGCCCGGGCCGCGGTTCGTGCTGGGCGCGGCGCGCATCGCCTGGGTCGGCGCCGAGCCGGACCCCAAGGCCAGGGCGGCCGCCGACGCGGCGCTGTCGCTGAAGCCGGGCCAGCCGGGGCGCGCCGCCGATGTGGTCGCCGCCGAGGGCCGGGCGGTCGCCGCGATCCGCAAGCTGGGCTACGCCGACGTCCAGGCCCAGCCGCGCGAGGTGGTGGTCGACCACGCCGACCACACCGTCAATCCCGACTACCGGCTCGCGGCCGGGGCGATCGCGCGGCTGGATTCAATCCAGCTGGAGAGCAAGGGGCGCACCCGCCCGGAGTGGCTGCAGAACCTGGCGCCGTGGACGCACGGCGCTGCGTATGACCCGGACCAGGTGGCCGAGCTGGAGCGGCGGCTGCTGGATACCGGGGTCTACGATTCCGTCACCGTGGCGCTGGCGCCGGCCGACCAGCTGACGCCCGACGGCCTGCGACCGGTGGTGGTGAGCCTCTCGGAGCGGCAGAAGCGGACCCTTGAGCTGGGCGCCAGCTACGGGACCACCGAGGGCGTGGGCCTCGACGCCAAGTGGACGCGCTACAACCTGCTGGGCCGGGCCGACACCCTGTCGTTCCTGGGCCGGCTCTCGAACATCGACACCCGCATCGAGGCTGACCTGTCGCTGCCGCACTGGCGCACGCCGCGCCAGACGCTCACCACCAAGGCCGCCGTCTACCGCACCCAGACCCCGGCCTATGACCAGTCCGGCGTCATGGCCAGCGCCGACGTCACGCACCGCTGGGGGCCGAACGCGACGTTCGGGCTGACCGGCACCTACTTCACCTGGGGCGCGTCCATCGACGCCAGCCGCACCAGCGAGGTCAGGATCGGGACGCTCACGCCGCTGGGCCGCGACATCGTCACGGTGGCGGCCCTGGCGGACATGGCGCTGGACCGTTCGGACGATCCGCTGAACCCCAAGCACGGCTGGCGGATCACGCTCCGCACCGAGCCCACCCTGCTGACCGGCGCCGGCACGCTGCCCTATCTGAAGGTGCAGGCGCAGGTTTCCGGCTACCTGCCGCTGGACCCGGAGGGGCGCACGGTGCTGGCCGGGCGGGTGAAACTGGGCAGCCTGATCAACGGCTCGCTGGCCGACGTGCCGGCCCCGCAGCGCTACTACGCCGGCGGCGGCGGCTCGGTGCGTGGGTTCGGCTACCAGGAGGTCGGACCGCACCTGGCGGACAACACGCCGGAGGGCGGGCTGTCGCTGGTCGAGACCTCGCTGGAGGTGCGCCATGAGCTGAAGGGCGCCTGGGGGATCGCGGCCTTCGTCGACGCCGGCACGATCGGACGGACCCAGGCGCCGGGGTTCGCGGACCTCAGCATCGGGGCGGGGATCGGCGTGCGCTATAACCTGGGCTTCGGGCCGCTTCGGGTGGACATCGCCACGCCGGTCACCGGCCGCAAGGGCGCCGCGCCGTTCCAGATCTACGTCAGCATCGGACAGAGCTTTTGAGCGCGCCCGAGCATCCTCATCATGTGGAGACGCCGCGGGAGGCCCGGCGCCGGCGGACGCTGACGGAGATCGTGCTCTTCGTGGCGCTGATCGCGGTGACCTCCGTCGTGGTGCTGATCCTCGGCGCGCGGTACGGCGTGCTGCTGCCGCAGGCCCGGTTCCTGATCGAGGCCGGGGCCAACGGGTTGAAAGTCGGGCGCCTTGGGCGGCTGCAGATCGAGGGGCTGAGCGGCGATATCTGGCGCGACGTGCGAGTCCAGAAGCTCACGGTCCGCGACGAGGGTGGTGTGTGGCTGGAAGCCGATAACGTCCATATGTCATGGCGCTACGGCGATCTCCTAAAGCGGAAATTCTACGCCTCGGCGATCACCGTCGAGAGCCTGAAGGTGCTGCGCCGCCCGACGCTTACCGCCAAGGGCAAGGACAGCGGCCTGCCGGTGTCGTTCCACATCGGCGATGCCAAGGCCCGCGTCGAGCTGACGCCGCAGTTCAGCTATGAGCGCGGGGTCTACGACCTCGACCTGAACCTCGACGTGGAGCGCAACGGCGATCAGCGCGGGCAGGTGCGGGCGGCCAGCGTGCTGCACCCGGGCGACCACCTCTATGTGGACTATGACGTGGCCAAGACGCGGCCGCTGGAGTTCCTGATCGACGCCGAGGAGGCGCGCGGCGGGGCGCTGGCCGGCGCGCTGGGCCTGCCGTCCAACCAGCCCTTCACCTTCAAGGTCGCGGCCGGGGGCTCGGTGGCGGCGGGACGGTTTGG